>SWCE01003865.1_pt2 | contig 29521 bp, 32 predicted proteins | sample 4690061 | NCBI WGS metagenome assembly SWCE01 (sample SAMN10267279, study PRJNA491770) | bioreactor metagenome | isolation source: DHS bioreactor inoculated with subseafloor sediment | place: Japan: off Shimokita Peninsula | collected 2012-10
GTCATCTCCGTCGAACGTGGTTGGGATCCGCGTGCCTTCACGCTGCTGTCTTTTGGCGGTGCGGGGGGACTACATGCCGCAGACCTGGCGCGCGGGCTGGGCATTCCCAAAGTTCTCGTCCCACCGCTGGCTTCCACCCTCTCAGCTTATGGCATGTTGGTGGCAGATGTGATTAAAGATTACTCCCAAACGGTGATGCTGCCCGGAGAAACACCCTTCCAGGAAATCTCCAATTTGCTGATGGGATTAGCCCAACGGGGTACTGCAGATGTACTGGCCGAAGGGGTGGCAGAAAAGGATGTCCACCTGGAACACAGTCTGGATATGCGCTACCGCGGGCAATCCTATGAGCTGAACATTCCCTTGAATGAAGCATTTCTGGAATCTTTTCACCAGCAACACCAGGCAACCTATGGATATGCCAAACCAGAAGGAGTCATTGAAATCGTCAACCTGCGCTTACGGGCAATCGGTAAAAGCACACCGCCCCCGCTCAGACCACAACCAGTGGGGGATCCCAATCCGCACAAAGCTTTCCTGGATACTCGACCTGTAATCTTTCACCAGGAGACTATCCCCACTCCCTTCTATCAGGCAGAAAGGCTGCAGGCCGGTAACCGTCTGCCGGGTCCGGCTGTGGTCGTGCGCGATGATACCACCATCCTGCTCAGCCCTACCGATCAGGCCGGGGTGGATCAGTGGGGAAATATCGTGATCGAGGTGGGAGCATGACATACGACCCGATTCGCCTGGAAATCTTTAAACATTTGTTTGCCTCGGTAGCCGAAGAAATGGGCACCGTATTACGCAAATCCAGTTATTCGCCTAATATTAAGGAAAGAAGGGATTATTCCTGCGCAGTTTTTGATGCCCAGGCGCAAATGATCGCCCAGGCTGCGCACATCCCGGTGCATCTGGGCTCCATGCCGCTTTCGGTTCAGGCTGCCATCCAGCAATACAGCACTGATCTGGGTCCCGGCGATGCTGTGATTTTAAATGATCCCTTTCGTGGGGGCACGCACCTGCCGGATATCACCATCGTCTCTCCGGTATTTTTCCAAGGGGAGGGAGAAGCGCGCTTGGTGGGGTTTGTGGCTTCGCGTGCGCATCATGCGGATGTAGGCGGTATGACGCCCGGATCCATGCCGGTCGGTCGCGAATTGTTCCAGGAGGGTCTGATCATCCCCCCGGTTAAACTGGTACGCGCCGGGAGGACGGATCAGGCTATTCTCGACCTGATTCTGGCGAATGTGCGCACCCCGGAGGAACGCCGGGGGGATTTGCTGGCACAACTGGCAGCCAACCAGCGCGGGACAGAACGATTGCTGGAGATGGTCAGCCGTTATGGAGCAGATGAGATTCATACCTCCATGCAGGAGCTGCTGGCTTATACCGCACGCCTGACGCGCAATTTGATTACATCCCTACCGGATGGCACTTTCACCTTCAAAGATTATCTGGATGATGACGGCATTACCGGTCAGTCAGTTCCAATTTGCGTGGCGATTACCATTGAGGATGATCAGGCGCGGGTGGATTTTAGCGGATCAGCCCCACAACAACAGGGCAATATTAACGCGGTCTACGCCATCACACTTTCGGCAGTCTATTATGTCTTTCGTTGCCTGTTGGGGTTGGATGTGCCCAATAATTCCGGCTGCCTGGTTCCGGTGCAGGTCATCGCCCCGGAGGGGACGGTGGTGAATGCGCTATTCCCGGCGGCGGTGGCAGGTGGTAATGTGGAAACCTCGCAGCGCATCGTGGATGTGCTCTTAGGGGCATTGGCACAATCCTGCCCAGAACGAATCCCGGCTGCCAGTCAGGGCACGATGAACAATATTACCATTGGAGGACCTGTGCTCTCTGGTAGAGGTTCCTTCACGTATTACGAAACACTGGCCGGTGGCACGGGCGCTTTACAGACACACGATGGTGCCTCCGCGGTGCACTCGCACATGACCAACACCCTCAACACCCCGGTGGAAGCACTCGAATATGCCTATCCAATGCGGGTGATGCGCTACGAAATCCGCTGTGGATCAGGTGGTGCCGGGCGAAGACGGGGCGGTGATGGACTGCGCCGCGATCTCAAGGTGCTGGTCAACTGCCAGGCAACCTTGCTGACCGAACGACGTACACACCAGCCTTATGGCTTGAACGGTGGAAAGCCCGGACAATGCGGTCTGAACTGCCTGCTGCGGGGCGATGAACAAATTCAATTGCCGGGCAAAGGCACCATGGAACTATGTCCGGGAGATATCATCAGCATCCAGACGCCTGGCGGCGGTGGATTTGGATTTATCAAAAGCTAGAATCCTGTATAATTTAGATATGAAACGAAAAAAAGTGATCGAGATTTTAAATCAAAATCAAACAGAATTAGAAGATATGGGGGTAAAGAGTCTGATGTTGTTCGGTTCAGTTGCTCGTGATGAAGCTACGCCGGAAAGCGACGTAGACATTCTGGTAGAATTTAATCGACCAATGGGATTGTTTGGGTTGATTGAATTACAGAATCGATTAGAAGAATTATTGGGTTGTAACGTTGATTTGGGAACGTTGGATAGTCTTAAACATAGAATTCGAGAGAATGTTCTGAAGGATTGTTATTATGTCACCTCGTAATTGGGTTGTCAGAATCCAGGATATTTTAGACGCTATTCTTGAAATAAAATCATTCATCCATAATATGACTTTCCAGGAATTCATGTCGGATACAAAACAATCCGTGCGGTTGAACTGAATTTTATCATTATTGGAGAAGCTGTCTCTGCAATTCCGGAAGATGTCCAAAATTTGCATCCAGATGTGCCATGGTATTTAATGCGTGGTTTACGGAATCAATTGGTTCACGCATATTTTTCGATAGCACCAAAAATTCTATGGGATACGATTGAACAAGATTTACCGCACTTAATTACCTCTTTGGAGGAAATTTTAAATTCAAAATAAGGTTATTACTTGCACAATTATATCAATCAGAAAATCAATTTTTTTTTAGTTTACGTCTTTTCCACCAGATCATACCTGAGATCACAACAAATACAGTCATAGTCATTAATATCGCTTGCATTTCCCCCGATGCCTGACCAATGGCGGAAGCATAAAGAAATAGAAGAGTGACAAACGTGGCAGTTCTGATTACTTCAGCCAATACCAGCATGCCAATCCAACGCCGGATGGGCACCTTACTTAATCCAGTTGCAATCAGAGAAGGAACGGGTAAGCCCACCGTTAATTTTGCCAAAAAAAGGATCCTCGGCGCATGATTCTGGATTTCTAACGCCAGATCATCAACGATTTCTAAATTGATTTTCAAGCGCTTTCCAAATCGCTTAAGCCTTTCCAATTGAACAAAGCGCCCCAAGTTATACCAACCCATATCTGCCAACAAATTTCCACTCACAATGGTGACAAACACCGGTATCGGTTGCAAAAGCAAACCAGAAACGGTAATACTGCCTGAGAAAGAGCTCATGAGTCCATCCAGCAAGCTTGCCAATCCCATTGCGAGATAAGGCAAGATTGTTTTGGTGAGGGGGGTTAGAATTATATTCATATCAATCATTACATTTACCTGATTGGATCATTCTACCTTTTATTTCATCTCCTGACTATAGCGCTGGATATGGTTGGCGGTTGACTAGTTGAAAGTTGACAGTCGACAGTTGACAGGGATGGAAAGGGGAAAGGCGGAAGGCGAAAGGGGAATTGCGAAAGTGAAAAGGTGCACTGCACTTAAGGATGAACACTGTAAATTAGAATGGAATAAACTCACCATCTACCACAAGACCAAAAGTGCGTTGCACCTGGGAGTAGAATCATTCACCATTTCGCACCCGCCTGTGGTTTTAACTGTTTTCCGCTGTCAGCTTACAACTTATTTCCACTATAATTAAATCCATGAACACTTTCATTGCTCTCTTGCGCGGCATTAACGTCGGTGGAAAGACCACGCTGAAAATGAAAGACCTGGTCCTGCTATTGGAAGAACTGGGTGCAGCCAGCGTCAGAACTTATATTCAAAGCGGAAATGTGGTCTTAGAATATCCTGGAGAACCGGGCTCACTCGATCAGAAGATCACTCAGGCCATCCAGGAACGTTTTGGCTTTGCGCCACACGTGCTGCTACTCACCCTGGCAGAATTTAAAGCAGCCATGCAGAACAATCCCTTTCCCGCAGCAGAATCCAACCCGAAAGCCCTGCACCTCGGATTCCTGTCTCATGAGCCAAAGGATCCCCGCATGGACGATCTCGCACGATTAAAATCCCACAGCGAAGCCTTTGTTTTAAAAGGCAAAGTCTTCTATCTTTACGCACCGGAAGGGGTCGGTCGCTCAAAATTGGCTACCAGCTCTGAAAGGTTACTAGGTGTACCCATGACAGATCGCAATTGGAATACTGTCTGTAAAATCTATGAATTGGCTACAGCAGAGAGAGAATAAGAGTCAGGAAAACTCAGATATCCCAATGCGGTGCTGGTCAGGATAAACCAACAAATTATTCTTCCAGTACCGCCCACGGAACGGATAAAACAAAATTTAAGGTAGTGATTCCCCTTATCCATGGGGTGGGAGACTCCGAATTTATCTTTATCAGCAAATCGCTTACACTTAAATTGACTTCAAAAGCGAAGTCGACTGTATTTTGTTACAAGGCGATACTCTGGACGTACTTTGCAGCTTATGCAGCAGGGGACAGGACCAGAGTATTTTGTTAGAAAGGAGCTAGAAAATGTTAAAAAAATTATTTATTGCAAGCCTGATGGTTATCTTTGTGGTCGCTTCATTGGGATCAATGAACGTCTCAGCCCAGGAACAGATAAATTGTGGAGATTATTATAAAGTTCAGTCAGGTGATTGGCTATCCAAGATTGCTGTGAAATGTGATGTACCTGTACAAAGAATCATTAAGTTAAATCCGCAGATTGAGAATATTAACTTACTCTATCCCGGACAGACAATATACCTTACAGAAGAAGCAATCCCTGAAATTCCTGTCACCGGTGATGATTCAATCAGCATGGAACTTTATACTGTGCAACCAGGTGATACGTTGAGTGAGATCGCTGCCCGCCATCAATTGAGTGTCAGCGAATTACTGGCAGCTAATCCGTCTATCGATTCAAAAAACATAATCTATACCGGTCAACTGCTGTATGTTCCGCAAGAAAGTATTTACACTCCTGTGGTTCATGTAACCCCTACCCACGTCATGGAAACCGGTTCGGTAAACTTATTAGCGACCGGATTCCCGCCCAATGATACTGTTGAAGTTGCCTTCGGTCCCGTCGAGTCGGAATACACCCTGTTGTTTAAGTCCACGACTGATGCATATGGGCACGTTTCCAGCGTGATTCCAGTTCCCGCATGGGTTGAACTGGATGAGGCGTATGTATTTGTGGTATATGAGAAAGATAATCATGCCTTCAAAGCGGTAAGCAATGACATTACCTTTTACCAGGTTGGACAACAACCTGTTGAGGCTGGACAATACGTCGTTCAATCAGGGGATACCCTGAGTGAAATTGCCGTTCTATTCGGGACAGATGTCGAAACCCTGCTCGAATTAAACCCGCAGATTATTGATCCAAGTATCATTTATCGTGGACAGGTGATTCAACTACCACAGGGTATTAACCCGCTTATTCCATGGATGAATGTTTCAGACCTGACGCCAATTGCCGGCCAGAATCTGAATGTGTATGCGAATAACTTCCCGCCGAATGTGAATGTAGATATTCGCATCTCCCGGCAAGGGGAATCAACTGCGGCAGTAGTGGTCGACGCCAGATCAAACGATCAGGGCGAGGTATCTGGCAGTATACAGGTACCAGCTTATGCAGAACGTGGTGAGTTGTGGGAAGTAAAAATCATGACCACCGAACTCACAGATGGCGTACAAGTCACATCACCTGCTCTGACGATCGTTCAATAATCGGGATATGATGTAGGAAAATAGTCTATAAAAAAATTACAGCCTGCTCAATGGGTCAAGATGCATTGAGCAGGCTGTTTAATCCAGGGCAACAAGGATTGGAAACTAATCTCCCACCTGGGGGATTACCTTTAACAGCCCTAATGTGGTGTGAAGAAGAGCACCATAGGGCAACTCGAAAATCGGTATAATTATCAGGTATTATTTGACAACAATCAGCGTTTTCGCATCGGCAGCGATGAGCCTCAACAACTTTTACAGGCAATTCAGCAACAATTAAGTAGAAGAAAATGAGAAATGACTGAACAAAACAAAAGCAATTATCCGCCCAACGCCCTACTTCGTAAACTCTACCGGGTTCCGGTTTATTTTTACAAAATCGGTCTGGGCTGGTTGTTTGGCAAGCGCTTTGTTTTCTTCCAGCATGTGGGCAGGAAATCCGGTAAGCATTACCATACAGTTGTAGAAGTGGTTGAGATCGAGCAGGAAACCGGTAATGTGATCGTGGTGGCAGGCTATGGCAAACGTACCCAATGGTATCAGAATCTCAAATACATGCCAACCACCACCATTCAGCTCGGCAAACAGAAATATCAGGTAGGAATTGAAATGATTTCACCAGAAGCAGGTGCGGACATTATGGCGCGATATTTCCAGCGCTATGGCAAGCTCACCCGGGAATTATTTTCCATTCTGGGGTATGACTGGGATGGCAGCGAGCAGGGGGCGCGGCAGATTGCCATTGATCATTTGCGTTTTGTGCGCTTTATGTGCTGATTTTTCCTGTATGCACATTGTTAATATTTTCGCGAAGGATGGAAATTGTTCGTATGCGTACGGGCGGGTTCGGAACCCGCCCGTACGAACAAATCAATGGAGATCACGAATGCAATTTAACCCATTTGAGCGGATTTTTAAATTGTAAACCCAAGGATAGAGCAATGCACAAAAGAACTGCATTAATAACTCATGATCTTTTCAACTCTAAACCCTAAGGCCTAGAGCCTAACACCTAACTAAAAATTCTTCTTCAAATCCATACCTTCATATAAATACGCCACTTCTTCCTCATAACCATTGAATTTTAAGGTCGGCCGGCGCTGAAGCTCTCCGATGCGGCGTTCCGTTGCCTGCGACCAGCGTGGGTGCGGTACATCCGGGTTGACATTGGAATAAAAGCCATATTCACGCGCAGCGGTGTCATTCCAGAAGGTTCTTGGCATTTCAGAAACCACCTCAATCTTGACCAGTGACTTGGCGCTTTTGAATCCATATTTCCACGGCACCACCAGACGGATGGGAGCACCATTCGATGGTGTAAGCGCTTCATCATAGATGCCGGTTGCCAGAATAGTCAGATCATTCATAGCTTCGTCCATGCGCAACCCTTCTTCATACGGCCACGGGAAGTTCATTGACACCCCCGGCATCTGCTGTGGATCGAACAGGGTTTCAAAACGCACAAACTTTGCCTCTGAGGTAGGTTTGACCACTTCCAGCAGTTTTGCCAGCGGGAAGCCCACCCAGGGGATGACCATAGACCAACCCTCCACACAACGCAGGCGATAAATGCGCTCCTCCTGCGTAAATTGATTCAAAATATCTTGCATACTGAAGCTGGTGGGGTTCTCCACCAGGCCGTAAACTTCTACATTCCAGGGGTCGGTTTTAAGATTCTGCGAAAGTTCAAATACCTTATCTTTCAAGAGTGAAAATTCATAATAGTTATTGTAGGTTTTAATAGATTCAAAATTCGTCAGCGAATCTTCCAGAATGAGCTTTTCTTCTTCTGCGGTGGGGATCACACCCGGTGCACAGGCTGCCAGAACAGCAGCGCCGCCAACCAGGGAGACTTTCTGTAAAAATTTGCGACGATTCATATACAGCCATTTCGGCGTGATTTCGGAAGGATTAATTTTTTGCATTTCTACCTCTTTTACCTATAATATCTAACCAGATCTGTTTTTTTGTTTATATTCTTCATTAAATCAATAAACCTTCCTTTAAAACAGGTCTTGTACAAGAGAATCTACAATTTTTCATGTTTTGTAATATTCTCTTAATAATTAGAAGGAGAAAGGGAGATCCCTCCAGGAACAGGGGAATTATTATTGTGAGGAGTCTGACCTGATCACAATCGATCGAACGGTCTCGAAGGGCATTTCTTTACAACACATAAAATACGACGAGCGCGGAAATAATACCTGTCAGCAACATGTAAGCAAATGCTTTAATGACAGGTTTTCGTAATTCTTCGGTCCCAGACACATAAGCGATCACGCCTTTCGTCACCGTATTGACCAGAGCAGCGATCACTACTGCCGCGGAGGCAACATTAATCGAGAGTTGCGATGATTTGGTAAGGCGTGACAAACTGAGTGAAATGGCATCCACATCGGTTAAACCAGCCAACAAACTGGTCAAATACACCCCGGAAGAACCCAAATAGCGTTGCGCAAACTCCACCACCACGATGATGACAGCAAAGAAAAGACCAAACTTGATGGCGGTTGATAATTTTAGCGGGTTCGTGATCTTAAATTCAGGATGAACTGTTTCTTCATTTTTCTTGTCCTTTCTTTGACGGAAAAATATGTAGATCAATCCTGTCAATAACATTACCAACAGGGGGACAAGGACCTTAAAAGCGAGTGGGGGGTGAATAACCAGTATTAAAATGAAGATACGGGGAAACATAACCGTAGACGCCAGCACCACTGCATTGGCATAATGACTCGCCATCTGCGGGTATTCGCGGCTGGCGGAAGAAAAACTGATCGTCGTGGCAGTGCTGCTGGCCAATCCACCGAAGATACCGGTCAGATTAATGCCGCGCGAAGCACCCAGGATTTTCATCATGACATAACCGCTGAACCCAATGGCAGATACCAGTACCACCAACAACCAGATTTGAAATGGATTGAATAACTCCCACGGGTCAACAGTGCGGTTGGGGAGCAATGGTAAAATAACCGCCGCAACCAGGGCAAATTTCAAAGTGACATGGATATCCTCCGGACTCATGGTGCGCACAAACCCGTGTAATTCCCCTTTGAAAGCCAAAATTAAAGCCGTTACCACCGCAATCGAGATAGCAACAACAGCGTGACCATTCATCACCAGAACGCCAAATAGAAACGTCAGCAATGCTGCAATTTCTGTGGTGATGCCGGTTTCTGATTTTACGCGTGAAATCGCACTGAAATAACTGACCGTCGTCATCAGAATTAACCCACCAAAAGCAAGAGCCATCAGGATGATACCCAGGTCAGTAATTAAAAAGGCAGTGACCGCACCCAGTAACGCAATCAAGGAGAAAGTGCGAATACCAGCAAAATCAGGTGATTCCTTTTTTTGTTGGTAAAATTCCCGCTCCAAATCAATCAACGCCCCAATTAAGAGGGCGGCTCCAAATTGCCACCAGGGTTCAAATTCTGCGATTGTTAGCATACCATCCCTATTTCTTTAAGTTTTTCGATTGTCCGCCCAGCAGTTTCTTTATACCATTACCACTGGATACCCGTTCAAGGATCTATAGCACTATTATACAAAAATAATCCCTGATCACAACTATCTCAAAGCACAACGCATTATGATACAATCGCCTGCATGAAAGGGATCACAATTGATGAGGTAGTGCGCAGCCGCCGCAAGACCCTCGCGCTGGTGGTACAACCGGATGGTCGTCTGGTGGTACGTGCCCCACTGCGCACCAGCCAGAAAATTATCGAGGCTTTTGTGTCCAGTAAATCAGACTGGATTGAAAAATCCCGTCAATCTCAGCAGGCCAGACGAAAATTTTTTCCAAAAAGACACTTCTCACCTGGGGAGTTCTTCTGGTATCTGGGAAAACAATATCCTCTGGAGTTGGTACGACCACAACGCCCTGCGCTGCAATTTCATCTGTCCTTTGATCTGGATGAGAGATATGCGCCACAGGCAAAAAAACGCTTTGAGAGTTGGTACCGCGAGCAAGCCCGCTTATTCCTGACAGAACGCGTGCAATATTTCGCCAATTTATACAAATTTCAGTATCAACAAATCAAGATCACAAGTGCCCGAACCCGTTGGGGATCCTGCAGTGGCCGTGGCACTATTAGTTTTGCCTGGCGCCTGATCATGGCTCCCCCAGAGATTATTGACTACGTCGTCCTGCATGAGCTAGCCCATACCGTCCACCATAACCACAGCCATGAATTTTGGCACCTGGTGCAGTCCATGCAGCCTGATTATGCTGCCAAACGCAAATGGCTGAAACAGAACAGCCATCTGTTTCATTGGGATTAAATTCAATCATCTTTTAGGATATCAGTCTAACTGGATGAATGAATTTAATAATTCGAATAAGCTGACGGTTGAATATGCCTGAATTCAAACTGGTTCGCCCCAAAGTTGACCAGCAGAACCGCCTTACAACCCGTATTGCGTAGATAAGTGCTGGCTTGAATTTCATCCTGGATATCCAGCCCGGACTGAGCACGTACCAACACCATCAGGTCAGCGATCACAAAATCGACCCGCTTGTGCCCAATACGCTGCTGGCGATAGACCAGGTCAATCCATAAATCGCGTGAAAAGGGAATTTTTAACGCATCCAATTCCAGTCCCATAGCTCTCTGGTAAATCTGGATTTCAAAACCAGGCCCCACGTTGGCATAAATATTTTCTGCCGCCACGGTCACCAGGCTGGTGATATCGATCATTTTTTTATTGGATACGTTTTGCAAATCAAGCACTGAGTCCATCGGGTTGCATCTCCCTATTCTTATTAATCATGCTTAATAGATAGCAAGTTTCTTGCCAGTTTTTAGGGGTTAGGATTCAGGGTTCAGGGTCACAGAGTTCAGAGTTCAGGACCATCCCTGTCCACTGTCGACTGTCAACTTTCAACCTCTTTCGCCTTTTTCCTCCCCTGCCCTCTCCAAAACCTTTCGACATCGAACATTATACATCCCTATTGCCTTCCTTCCCTATTATGTTATTATTTCGATATCGAATGATTATTGAAAGGATAAATGATGAAAACAGCCGGTCTACACCATATCACCGCAGTAACCAAAAAACCACAAACCAATATTGACTTCTACCAGCAGGTACTTGGTCAGCGCATGGTGAAAACAACCATTAATTTTGACGACCCCAGCGTTTATCACCTCTATTATGGAGATAACAGCGGTATTCCCGGTACTGCCATGACTTTCTTTGGCTGGCTACGTTCTGCCCAGGGTAAGGTTGGCACGGGAGAAACACAGTCGGTCGCTTATACCATCCCACAGCATTCACTGGAATACTGGAATGCCCGGCTCAAACAGCTTGGCTTCTCCCCCGACCGCACGGAAACCCGCTTCGGCCAGGAAGTGATCCCCTTCCTTGATCCGGAAGGGATGCAAATGGAGTTGGTTGGAGATAGAAACCTGGCCGAGATTCAACCATGGTCAGCTTCTCCCATCCCGGAAGAACATATGCTGCGTGGATTTTTTGGCGTCAGCTTGTGGCTGGATGAAATTGAATCCACCTCCCGTATTCTGACGGAAATTTTAGGATATCAACTGCAAGGACAGGAAGGCAACCGCTATCGTTTCAGTGTTCCCGGCAAAGCTCCGGGAAAAGTGGTCGACCTCATTCACAAACCAAATACCGGGTCTGGCATTTTTGGGGCTGGTTCTGTGCACCACATTGCCTTCCGTGCCGCTTCGGACGAACACCAACAGGATATCCAGAAGAAAGTTCGGCAGATGGGCATTCATGCCACCCAGGTAATTGACCGCCAATACTTCCGATCAGTTTACTTTCATACCCCTGCAGGCGTGCTCTTTGAGATTGCTACTGATCAACCCGGCTTTATGGTCGATGAATCAATTGAAAATCTGGGACATAAACTGGTACTGCCACCCTGGTTGGAATCACGCCGCGCGGAAATTGAGGCTAATTTACCCACCATACGGCGTTCTTTACCACTGGAGGTGAACGGATGAACCCGGAAACGAATCCTCATATGCAACAACCTGTTCTCAGTTTAGGAGCTCCTTTCAAGGATGCCCGGCAGGTCATGATCCTGCTGCATGGCCGCGGTGCCAGCGCGGAATCCATCCTCTCCCTGGCAGCAGAATTTGATGCGCCGGACACCCATTTTCTGGCTCCTCAGGCACACCAATACCGCTGGTATCCTCAGAGCTTTCTCTCTCCCATTGAACGCAATGAACCCGATCTCTCTAATGCGCTCGAACGGGTTGATGCGCTACTCAAGCGTTTGGTGTCGTCCGGCAAAGCCCTGGATCAGATCATCCTGGCTGGTTTCTCACAGGGAGCCTGCCTGGCCAGTGAATACGTCATCCGAAACCCGCGCCGCTATGCGGGTCTGATCGTGCTCAGCGGCGGCTGGATTGGCCCACAAACGATGCAGCGCAGTGCCGTGGCTGATCTGGATGGCTTACCAGTCTTCATCGGCTGCAGTGATATCGACCAGCACATCCCACTTTCGCGTGTGGAAGAGACAGCCAGTTTATTCGCCAGCATGAATGCCAGGGTTGATCTGCAAATCTATTCCGGGATGGAACACACCGTCAATGCAGATGAAATCTCGCGCATCAACAATTTGCTGAAACAGACAGTGAAAGCCGGTTAGAACAAACCCGGTTGTTGACGGGTGCCTTCCTGACTTTTTTCGTAGCCTGCATCTATTAACAAATTCTTTTGCTGGGCAGCCTGCACAGCCAGCATGTCACAACGCTCGTTTTCAGGGTGACCGGCATGGCCTTTGACCCAGACCAATTCCACCTGGTGTTGATCGAGCAATTCAACCAGTTCTTTCCACAGGTCCGGGTTGAGCACCTTACCCTTACCGGTCCTTTTCCAATTTTTCGCCCGCCAGATATCCACCCAACCCAGGTTAATGGCATCTGAAATATATTTTGAGTCTGTGAATAGTCTTACCCGGGAAACATCTTTCAGGGACTTCAGTCCTTCAATCACAGCCATCAACTCCATACGATTGTTGGTGGTCAGGCGATACCCCCCCGAAAGCTCCTTCTTTTCCCCATTCTGAATGATGATGACACCATAACCCCCCGGTCCCGGATTACCGGTACAGGCGCCATCGGTGTAAATTTTTACAGGGGTCAGCTTCAGATCTGGCTGCATATTCTTTCCATTCATTAAGCGGTCTGAAGTAATTGTACATTACTCCAGACCAAATAGAATCCTTTTTCAAATTATCCGAATCGCGATTTAGACCAATTTTTCCTTCTACTGAATCGATTCAGCAATTTTCAATAACTCTTCTACTGATATGTTGTCTTCAATACCCTGTAAAACATATGTTTGATCATCATGTTTCCATGAGAGTGTTAATACTTTCAGGTTGAAATCCCATTCCTGAATATCTGCATTCCAACCGCCACGCACAAGGGCAGCTGGCTCCCCATTCACCAGGTATTCCTCAACACTCCCTTCGCCAACAATTAGTCCTCCATTTTTCCCATCCAGCCTGTGTTGAATCATTAATGAAAGGATAGGACCCGATAATGATTTCCAATCAATATATGCCGTAACAGCAGTTTGATTAAATCTGGCTACTTTAACGGTCGGGATGATTTCAAACTCTTCAGGTATCCAACCAGGCAATGATATTTCAAAAGGCAATTCATTTGCGATCTCATCAAAGCTATATTGTTCAAAAGGTATTGTCTCAACTGGCCCTCTACCCGGATATTCATTGGTTTCAAGAACAAAAACACCCCCAATTTGCTGGATCCATTCGCTCACCTGAGCCCGTACACCAGGAGAGACAGACAGCAACACACCGATCAGAATGATGAACACACCAACAACCATCACAGGTTTTAATGGAAGCTGCCATCGTTGCGAATGGGTGTGGTTTTGAGTCAGCCGAAGTTTTTCTTCCATCAATTGCAACGCCTTTTGATCCGGCACTTTATAGTAATCCCTTAAAAATTGATCATTCATTTTTAACCTCCAGTTTTTTTCGCAAAAAGTTCAAAACACGATGGTTGATTGTTCCAATATTTGATTCTGTTAATTCTGTCAATTTTGCAATCTCTCGATTGGTCATCCCAGCTCCATATTTCAGAGCCACCAGCTCTCTTTCACGCTCAGGGAGTTCATAGAGGAGCGTCCGTAATTTTTCCATATCCTCAGTTTGTTGAATCTGCTGTTCTGGGTTGTGTTCGTCTGAACCTAGCTCATCGTTCTCTTCGAGCTGATCAATTGTCCACTCTGGGCGTTGCATTCGAAAATAATCGATCAGTGTGCGTTTTGCGATCGTGATTAACCAGGTAGTCAATGCTGACTTTTCAGAATCAAACCTTTTTCTGGCGCGCCAGGCTTTTTCAAGGGTTACTGCTGATAATTCTTGAGCTGTCTCATCATCCAGACCGCTGTAGCGGAAATAATTGAAAATTTTCGGATAATCGAATTGAATAACACTTTCCCAATCAATGCTCTCCGTCCGCTTGAATAAACCTTTTTTTGTGTGTACGTTTGTGTTCATTTAACAAATTATACGAAACCGGAAGCGAAGTATCACAAATTATTGTGAAAACCGATAAAATGCTTGATCAGGTTTCTCTTAAATGGTAAGCTAAGCGCAGAAATCATCTCCGAGGTCCTATGCGCACATTTGAAATTATCATTCTGGTTATTACCTTCCTTTCCTTCCTGTTGCGGTTCTTTCTATTAAAGAAAACCACCTGGGTTTACTTCCTCCCTAGCTTGAACCTTTTGGCTTTCGCCTACCACCTGTTCTTCGAAGGTGCCCGCTGGCAGATGATCCCACTCTATGTGCTGGCTATTACCCTGATCCCATTTGGAATTCGGAAAGTCATGCACCCTGAGCGAACACCATCAAAATCTGTCACTGTGCTGGCCAGCATCCTCCTGATTATTGGCGCTGCCCTGCCAGCCCTCCTGCCGGTGCCGGTTTTCCCTGAGCTGCAAGGTCCTTATGCTGTCGGAACCATGTCGTTCTATTGGGTGAATGAGGATCGCCTGGAAATCTACAGCCCGGATGCGGATCTGGTGTATGCTGATCCTCCCTCCCAACCACGGCGTGTGATGGTGCAGGTCTGGTACCCGGCCACCGCCGGTCAGAACGGCGAACATGCCCCATACCTGCCAGATGGTGTCATCAATGCCCAGGCGATCGCCAGCAGCTTTGGTTTCCCCGATTTTTTTCTCAATCATTTTAGATTGGCCAAAACCAACGCGCTGTTAGCTGCCCCCCTGGCAACCTGTTTTGAGCAATGGCCGCTGCTGCTCTTCTCGCATGGCTGGAATGGGATGCGTTACCAGAACACAGCCCAGATGGAAGCATTAGCCTCACAGGGATTCATTGTTTTCGCACCTGAGCATGCCTATGGTGCAGTAGTGACAGTCTATCCTGATAAACACGTAATTTATAATAAACCGGGGGCTTTGCCGTCTGGTGTTTCAGACGAAGAGTATGCCGCTGCTGCAACCATTCTTGGCCAGAGCTGGGTCGCTGATCTGGTCTTTACCCTTGACCAGGTTGAACGACTGCAATCCGGTGATATCCCATCGATCTTCACGGGGCATCTGGATACCAACCGCATCGGGATGATCGGGCATTCCACGGGTGGTGGGGCGGTATTGCAAACCTGCTGGCAGGACGAACGCTGCAAAGCAGTAGTAGGAGAAGACCCGTGGTTGGCACCATATGACCGCGCTATGCCAGCCAGTGGACTGAGCCAGCCTTCCTTAAATATGTTCTCAGAAAACTGGTTGAAAGAACCCAACCTGACCCTGGTCAATCAGCTGTGGGACACTCAACCTCCCGGTTCTCAGCGCATGACCATTCTGGGAACTAAACATTATGACTTTTCCGATATCTCGCTCTACTCTCCATTGGGAGCAGTGCTGGGATTAAAAGGTCCCATCCGCGCGGAGCGTGAAATCAGCCTCTTCAATGATTTTCTCATCGGATTCTTTGATCAGCATCTCGTGAACCCGGACTCTACCCTGCTGGATACTGCTTTTCAGGAATACGATGAAGTGGTTTTCGAACAGAAGTAAGCTAATCTGGTCTATCGACCAGATATGAACCTTCCTCCAGCAGTACACAGGTTTTTGATGAACTGTTAGAATGTGGTCATTTCCTTCAGGAGAATCGACCTTGACAGAAACCTCCACCACCTTCCCTAAACCCGGCACCCGAATTGCTGTCATCGGTGCTACCGGCAGCGGCAAAACCACCCTGGCGCAGCGTCTGGGCACTATTCTGGATCTGCCTTTGATCGAGTTGGATGCCCTGCATTGGATGCCTGGCTGGAAGGAGAAACCCTGGCCGGAAATCCGCGCTGCACTCAATCCGCTGACCCAAAAGAACAGCTGGATCACTGATGGCAACTACAGCCAGCTTCGGGATCTGATCTGGCCTCGAGCGGACACCATCATCTGGCTGGATTATCCTTTTCTCCTTATTTTCTTCCGTCTCTTCGTCCGTACGCTCAAAAGAGTGTTTCTTAAGCAGGAATTATGGAATGGAAATCGCGAGCGCTTTCATGACAACTTCCTTTCACGTGATTCCCTGTTCGTCTGGTTACTGAAATCCCGCACCAAACACAAAAAGAACTACCCCCTGGCATTTCAGGAGCCACAACACGCCCATCTGCAGGTACTGCGTTTCACCCATCCGCGCCAAACCAAATGCTGGTTGAAATCAATCAATCAATCGTAGATTTGTGGTACTCGTGAATTCGTGGATGGCAAATGCTGTAAATTTTTTTCATGGTAAGTTTAAATAATCCATTGGTCCAATCCATTGTAAAATAAAGAGAACTGGCAATTCGCTGAGTTTTTTTGTTTTTAATTCCAAGGAGTAAGCATGCAATTGTTAAAGGATATGATTATTCAAAAAGGTGCAAATATGGGGGGTGGTATCTTAAAGGTGGATGGATTTATTAATCACCAGGTCGACCCCGTTTTAATGGATGCCTGTGGTCAGGAATTTGCAAAACGATTTGCGAAAACTGGTGCAACCAAAGTACTCACCGCTGAAATCTCCGGGATCGCGCCAGCCGTCATGGCAGCCAGGTATCTCGGCATCCCGGTGGTATATGCCCGCAAGACCAAACCAGTCACCATGCCAGACACGGTGTACCTGACAACGGCTCCCTCGCATACCAAAGGGCGCCTGGTGGAACTGATGGTCTCGCCTGAATACATCGCGCGGGGTGAAAAAGTATTGATCATTGACGACTTCCTGGCCTCCGGAAACACCATTCAGGGTTTGGTACGCCTGACCCTGGCTGCCGGCGCAAAGCTGGTTGGCATTGGCACCCTGGTGGAGAAAATCTTTGAAGGGGGCCGCCAGAAACTCTCCGTGTTAAATATCCCCATTGAATCTCTGGCGATCATTTCCAACATGGACGACGGCAAGATCGAATTTATGGAATAACCCAGCATGAATGACACCATCATTGTCCTCGATTTCGGCTCACAATACAGCCAACTGATCACGCGCCGGGTGCGTGAGGCACGAGTTTATGCCGAGATGTTCCCCTGGAATGCACCGCAAGAGCAAGTCCTGGCCTTGCAACCTAAAGGCTTCATCCTCTCCGGAGGACCCAATTCAGCCTATGAAGTGGGGGCACCCTACATCCCGGATTATGTGCTGGCATCCGGTTTACCCATTTTGGGTATTTGCTATGGGATGCAGGCTATCACTGTCGCATTCGGTGGCAAGGTCGCCCGCTCCCAGCAACGCGAATATGGTATGGCTGAAATCTCGGTCGTACAGGCCAACCCCTTGATTGCTGATGGGGATTTCCCGGTCTGGATGTCGCATGCTGACCGTCTGGAAGCACTCCCGCCCGGCTTTGTCAAGCTGGCGGTCAGCCGTAACAGCCCATACGCTGCCATGGGTGACTTGCAGCGCCATTATTACGGCGTGCAATTTCATCCGGAAGTACGCCATACCCCCAGCGGTGTCGAGATGATTCGGCGCTTTGCGGTTGAGATCTGTGGCGCGCAGCCCAACTGGACCGCTGAGTCAATCATCGAGCACAGCGTCTCCCGTATCCGTGCCCAGGTGGGGCAGGAACGCGTACTGGTCGGTGTCAGTGGCGGCGTCGATTCGAGTGTGGCAGCTGCTTTGGTACAGCATGCCATCGGCGACCAATTGGTGGCCGTTTTCGTTGATCATGGTTTATTGCGCCAGGATGAACGCCAGCAAGTGGAAAAGGCGTTCAAAGCCAACCTGGGTGTGGAAATGCATACTGTGGACGCCATTGAGGAATTCATGCATGCGCTGGATGGGGTCACCGACCCAGAAGCCAAACGGCGTGCAATTGGAGCCACCTTCATCCGCATCTTTGAACAGGCTGCTCTCGAGGTAGGCAAACCGCGTTTTCTGGTGCAGGGCACCATCTACCCGGATGTGATCGAATCGAGCGCGCCCGATCGCAACCAGGGACACAAGATCAAATCCCATCATAATGTCGGCGGTCTGCCGGAAGATTTGTCCTTCGAATTGGTGGAACCATTGCGCTATTTATTCAAAGATGAGGTGCGTGCCGTCGGGGAAGCGTTGGGATTACCAGTTGAGCTGGTCTGGCGGCAACCCTTCCCGGGTCCCGGCCTGGCAGTGCGCTGTTTGGGCGAGATCAATATGCAACGCCTGGCAACTTTGCGGGCGGCGGATGCCATCTTCACTGAGGAACTGACCAAAGCCGGATTACTGGGAAAGCGTAAAAGTATTGATGTGAAGCAACCAGTCATTGCCCAGGCATTTGCCGTCTTGCTGCCAGTGCGTTCGGTGGGTGTGATGGGGGATGCACGCACCTACCAGGAAGCCATCGCCCTGCGCGCCGTCGCCACCGACGACTTCATGACCGCTGATTGGGCACGCCTGGATTACGATCTGCTGGCACGGGTTGCCAGCCGCATTGTGAATGAGGTCAGTGGGGTCAACCGCGTCGTCTATGACATCACCTCCAAACCTCCCGCGACGATCGAGTGGGAGTAAGTTGGGGTGAAAGAATGAAGAAGTTGAGTTTGATATTACCTTCCTATATCATTTTGTTGCTGGTTATGTTTATCCTTCCATTTTTTAGTGCTGCCGGATACTCAATACTTTCGAATACAACCAGCCAATTGGGGGCTCAAAACACACCAAATGCGTGGGTCATGAACATAACCTTTGGTCTGTTGGGTCTTGCTTGTATAGGGGAAGCGTCATTATATTTAAAGGAGTATTGGTTTCAAAAAATACTTTTAATCATTTTCGGTCTTGGTCTCATTTTAACAGCTATTTTTCAGCATGCTCCTATTAATGAGGCTGTTGCTTACAATCTTTTAGAAGACCAAATACATTCTATTTCTGCGTCCATCGTTGGGTTTTCATTTACAATATTTTCTATTTCCGTCGCTTTTATAGAAGAAACCAATAAAAGAAGGATCATCGCTTTATGTATGGGATTGCTTGCAACCGGGCTATCTTTTCTTATGTTCAGCGTAACCGACCTGACTGGCGTCTGGCAGAGGTTAATGTTTACGACATCTTTTGCCTGGTTACTCTTCTTTTTTGAGGGAAGGAAAAAAGAGAAAATAACCCCTTTTTCATTCCGGTAAGGGGGAGGTGGGTAACTGGATAACCAGATAGAAGTAGCTATTCAATTTTATAGCCTTAAACGTATGTTATTAAGAATAATTGCCCAGTCGTTCGCTGTACTGCTGCCAGTACTCTCCTTTAAGGAGTAATTCATATTTTTCTATCGATTCTTATTATTCTAATGATATAACATTTATTAGAATAATTAGAAAGATTAGAGGTAATCAACTTATGTTGCCCGAAAGTCAGACCATAGAGTATAAACGAGAGTTCACAGACGATATAAAAAAGACAGTAATTGCGTTTGCAAATACATACGGGGGAAAAATTTTTCTTGGTATCGAGGATGATGGGAGCATCAAGAAAGTTCCCCATCCAGATGCAACAACATTGCAAGTAAATAATGCAATCCGTGACGCTATTCGACCGGACATAACCTTATTCATTGAAAATCAGTAGAGCAATTGGATGACAAGCTTGTCGTGATCATTTTGGTCCAGCGAGGTACGGCGCGGCCCTATTACTTAACCGGAAAAGGAATTCGCCCGGAAGGAGTGTTTGTGCGCCAAGGACCTTCGACAGTACCTGCCACCGAGACCGCTATTTTGAACATGATTAAAGAAACCAGTGGTGATAGCTATGAAGTTGCTCGTTCTCTCTATCAACAATTGACATTTCATGAAACAGCTTCTTATTTCAAAAAGAAAAACATTGCTTTCGAGAATTCACACAAAAAGACAATGGGGCTGATTGGTAATGATGGGATGTACACAAATCTTGCTCTCTTGCTTTCTGACCAGTGTTCCCACACTATTAAATTAGCTATATTTTAAGGAGAGAAGAGAGCTGTTTTCAAAGAACGCCGCGAATTTTCAGGTACCTTGCTCCATCAGCTGGAAGAAGCATTTTCCTACCTGGATCGCTTCAATCGAACCAGAGCTGAATTCAGAGGACTTGATCACATCGATAATCGCGATTATCCGCCTGAAGCGATACGTGAAGCTCTTCTAAATGCGATTGTCCATCGTGATTATTCTTTCAGTAGCAGTAGCTTGATCAGCATTTTTGATGATCACCTTGAAATAACAACGATTGGTGGCTTGGTGAAAGGCATCACTCTCAATGATATTTTGCTCGGAATATCCGTTCTTCGCAACCAAAACCTGGCGAATATTTTTTATCGATTGAAACTGATTGAAGTATATGGTGCTGGTATACCAATAATAATGGGGGCATATGAAAATTCTGTGGTTAAACCAAAAATTGAGGTGACAGATAATGTTTTCAAAATTACGCTTCCAAATAATAACAGCCAACTATCATCCTTCTCTTCTCAACCCATCGATTTATTAAGCGACAGAGAAAATCAAGTGATACGATTATTTGATCAGAAAGAATTTATTCAACGGAAAGATGTAGAGTCAGCACTCAAAATTTCACAACAAACCGCTGTTTTGCTAATACGTAACATGCTAGAGAAAGGCATTATTAAAAAGGTTGGTGCGGGTAAGCTGGTGAAGTATACTCTGGTCGTATAAAGAATGTTGCATGGTTTTTATTACTTCAAATGAATTCTGTATCATCTCAATGAAAGGCAGTTGGTGTTAGTTTTCTTGGCGAGCGTACGTTCGCCAAGAAAACATGCCAACTACCACAGTAAAAATTCGCCAACTCTCACAATAGAATGTCGCCAACTATCACAGCAGGTGTTGACTTGGACACAATTTGCAGCTATGATAAGGGTGGTGATATTGATGTCCAAATATTTAAAAAGAATTATTGACCAGGCACTAACCAAAGAAATGGAAGCCTTTGGGGCGGTTTTGTTAACAGGACCCAAATGGTGTGGCAAAACCACGACTGCAAAACAACTAGCCAAGAGCGCATTATATATGCAGGATCCAGACAAGAAAGAGACTTATTTACAGACTGCTGAATTACAACCGTCTGCTCTCTTAGTTGGAGAAAAACCCAGGCTTATCGATGAGTGGCAAATGGCTCCACAACTATGGGATGCAGTGCGGTTTGATATTGATCAACAAGGCAAAGAGGGGCTTTATATTCTGACAGGTTCAACTACTGTTGATGAAGAGAGTATCGACCATTCCGGTGCTGGTAGAATCTCTCGTTTAATGATGAGGACGATGAGTCTTTTTGAATCAGGAGATTCAGACGGATCGGTAAGTTTGAAGGAGTTGTTCATTAACCCAGACGACATCGCTGCAATTTCATCAAAAACAATAGATGATGTCGCAAATTTAATTGTCAGGGGCGGTTGGCCAAATTCAATCGGAAAAAGTGAAGATATTACACATAGACAGATTGCTGGATATTGCGATGTTATTGTCAAATCCGACATCAAAACTATTGACGGTGTTAGAAGGGATGAGGAAAAAACAAAAGCCATTCTAAGATCATTTTCACGCCACGTATCATCGCAGACGCCAAATTCGACGATATTAAAAGATGTTTTATCCAATCAAGAGATAATGCATAAAAACACATTGGATGAATATATCAGTGCATTGAAAAAACTGTATGTCATAGATGATTTGTCGGCATGGAGCCCCAAGTTGAGGTCGAGAACAACTGTCAGAACCGCAGACACACGTCATTTTGTGGATCCGGCCATTGCAGCTTATTTTTTAGGTGCAAGCTCAAAGGATTTGATTTACGATCCAGAAACTTTTGGACTCCTCTTCGAATCGATGGTTATCCGGGATCTAAGAGTTTATGCACAAAATTTAAACGGTAGTGTTTATCATTATAAAGATAAGGATAATTTGGAAGCAGACGCAATTATTCATTTGAATGATGGCAGATGGGCTGCATTCGAAGTAAAACTCGGATCCAGATGGATTGATGAAGGCGCTATGAATTTATTAGCCTTGAAATCCAAAGTTGATGAAAATCAAATGAATAACCCTTCGTTTCTTGCAGTCATCACAGCCACCGAATTCGCATATAAAAGAGAAGATGGAGTCTTCGTTGTACCATTATGTTGTTTAAAAGATTAAGGGTAAATTGATATCCGCCTTAATCAACATCCTCAAGTGTTATACTGCTTTAAGTATTCCTCCACTTAGCGTCTTTTTTTAAGAACTTTGCGCCTCTGCGTCCCTGGTTTTTTCCTGAATGAGCATGCTTCACCTTTCACAGGGATCCGTAAATTCTTTATAAGGCTTTAGATTTCAGTTAAGACCTTCAACTTTCGCCTTTTTCCTTTCAGCTACATCCTACTACCTACTTCTCCTCCGTCCTGTCGGTCGCCACTCCGGGCTCGCGGGAAAACCCTGACACCTGCTCATACAACGCATCTGTCATCTCAACTTCAACCGATTTGAGCGAATCCTCCAGTTGTGCCAGGTTACGAGCCCCAATGATCGGTGCTGTCACTGCCGGATGATGCCCCACCCACGCTACCGCTAATGCTGCCGGGGAGTATCTCTGGCTGCGGGCAAAGTTCGCGAAGTCGGCAGCCGCGCTGTACATCCAATCGTCATGATAACGGGATTGATACATCTGATTGTTCAACAGCCTGCCCACCTGCGGCGCAGTGTCTTCAGCATACTTGCCTGTCAGCAGCCCACCTCCGAGTGGGCTATAGGGAATCACTGCTAACCCCTGCGCCTGTGCCAGCGGCAGAAGCTCGACCTCAGCCTGCCTTTTGACCAGGTTGTACATCGGCTGCAGCACCTCAAAGCGCGCCAGCATCTCGTAACGCGAAATACCTAACGCCTGCATGACCTGCCAGGCAGAGAAATTACTCGCTGCCGGGTACAAAATCTTGCCCTGCCGCACCAAATCATCCAGCGCGCGCAATGTTTCTTCAATCGGTGTATACTCGTCGAAGTGGTGGATGAAATAGACATCAATCCAATCGGTATTCAGGCGCTTCAGGCTTTTCTCCACGGCCAGCTGGATGTTGCGGCGACTGGCACCACGTGCGTTGGGATCTGAGCCGGTTGGAAAATACACCTTGCTGGTAATAATCACCTCTTCTCGTTCAGTTGCGATGAACTTACCGAGTAGCTCTTCCGATTTTCCGCCGGCGTATACATTCGCACAGTCAAAGAAATTAATCCCGGCATCACGACAGCGCCGGTACATTTGCTCCGACGTTTCAGCATCCGCGTCTTCGCCAAATGACATTGTCCCAAAACACAGTTCCGAAACCTGTACGCCCGTTTTTCCCAGATATTTATATTTCATGCTGATTCCTTTCATTGTTCATCAATGCCATCACAAATGATGCTTTTAATATTATAGTCCCGGATTGAGTTGACGGTTTACTAGATGAAAGGCGGAAGGCACAAGGCAAAAGGCGAAAGGCTCAGACAGTGGACAGTTTACAGTCGAAAGGTGGGCTGAGCTACGATCTATAAGCCAACAGCTAATCTTACGGCGATAATGGCACAACCTCAATGCCCTGGCTATAGAGTGTCCATGTGTGATAACCTGAGCCAGCCTGGAAAGGACGCATGCTGCTGTAGCCATTCACATCAGAGGTGAGATAGAAGACCTCGCCCAATCCAATTTCTCCGGTATGTTCATATTCTGCTCCGGGTGACTGGAAAGGAATGATATCGTCATCACAAATCATTTCACCACTGCCAGGCAACCAGCTCTCAATGATGTTCAAAGAAACCACCCCATCCCCGCAGGTGCCATAGGCGGACGCCACCATCGTGCCCTCCATGGACACCAAGCACTTGCTCATGGTGCCCATCATTTCATAGGTCATTTCAATGGGCTGACCAGAGCTTATTTCGGTGAAACCATCAGCATTCACTCCAGTAACATTTAATAGCAACAGCTTGTGCTGCAGGATGTGGGTCAGGTTCACATCTGGCATTTCGGTGGTCAGCGCGTGATCAAACGCCAGCGTCAGGGTTTCACCTTCCGCAGGGCAATCCAGATATTCATCACCAGGTTGATCAGGCTCCAGGAGCGCTTCTTCCTCTTCCTGGCTCATGCTTTCCGCCGGATCAAAATCCGGCTCGTCTTCTGACGTTGCGATTTTGAACAAATTGCAGGCACTCAGCGCAGCAATTAACAAAAATCCCACAAAAGCAGAAACAACAGAACGTTTTTTCAACATGGTAAACCTCCTTTGTTGATTCCGTCCTACCCTACCACTATAGTGCTTTTACACCTGCGAGTCAAACCAGATCGTTTTTTTTCACCCTCAACCCTCAACCCTCAACCCGAAACTGTACTATAATTCAAATCATCTTAAAATAGGACTATCATTATGACCTTCTCCTCCCGCATTCTCAAGCAACCCCTCGCGATTCTCATCACGCTGCTGCTCATATTCGGGGCAAGCTTCCTGGCTCCTATCGAAAAAACGATTGGCAGCAATATCCGGCTCATCTATGTGCACGCTGCCTGGGTTTGGACCGGTAAACTGGCATTTGGTCTCGCAGCCATTGCCGGGCTGCTGGCTTTGGTCTTCTTCACTCGAAATAAGCTGGTGCATCTCAGCCGCTCGATCGCAACCACCGCTCTATTCTTCTGGGTCACCTACTTGCCGATGTCCCTGATCGTCATGCGAGCGAACTGGGGCGGTTTCTTCTTCGATGAGCCGCGCTGGCGTGTCCCCTTCCTGCTTGGCATTATCGCTATCCTGCTGCAGGCTGGCTTGTGGTTTTTTAATAATGATCGCCTGACCGCAGCAGCCAACTTCCTCTTCGGTGTGGCTCTCTGGTGGCAGTTAGGCGGGGTTGAGAATATTCTCCACCCGGATAACCCCATCGGAACCTCGAATTCTACTGCTATTATGGGTTCCTATACCCTCATTCTCATCCTGACCATCATCCTCGGAGCCCAGTTAACCCTATGGACCTACGAACAACGCCACCCAATCCTCAAAGACGCCTGATTTTCAACGAATCGAAGCATCTCGGTGAACAGGTGGCGATCCTATCTGCCGCCCGTGTCGTGTTGCATACACTCTACCGGATGATCTACCCATTTCTAAGCGTCTTCTCACGCGGACTGGGTGTTGATCTGGCGCAGCTTTCGCTGGCGCTCACAGGGCGTTCACTGATGGGGTTTCTGGGTCCTTTCCTCGCAACCATCGCGGATCGTTACGGCCGCAAAATCAGCATGTTGCTCGGGTTGGGATTGGTGATCATTGCCTCTCTGACCATCTGGATCTTCCCCACTTTTCCGGTCTTCTTTGGCAGCTTGATGCTGGCAATGCTTGGCAACCTCATGTTCATCCCCGCTATGCAAGCTTTTATTGGCGATCGCGTTGCCTACGAGAAACGTGGCAGGGTGCTGGGCATTACGGAACTTTCCTGGGCAATAGCTTTCATCGCCGGTATACCCTTTGTGGGCTGGTTGATGGCTCGCAGTCAGCCTGACAAAGCCTGGCTGGCACCTTTCCCGGTCATCGCACTCTTTGGAACGATCTGTCTGATCCTGATTGCCTGGCGTGTGCCCAATAATCGCCCACTGGTTCCAGCACAGGGCAGTGGTATCGGCACCATCCGCAAAATGCTCGGCATCGGCTCAGTGCTGGCCGGGCTGGGGTTTGCCATTTCGGTTGCAGCTGCCAATGAGGTCGTCAACCTGATTTTCGGCGTCTGGCTCGAGGATCGTTTTGCCCTCAAGCTGGCAGCCCTCGGAGCCGCTTCAGCGGTGATTGGCATCTCCGAGTTGGGCGGCGAGGGCCTGTCCGCATTGTTATCCGACCGCCTGGGCAAGGAAGTTGCCATCACCATGGGGCTGATCACTTCAGCTGTCTCCACCTTTATCCTATACTTCTTCAGCGGTTCAGTAGCCGGGGCTCTCACCGGATTGTTTTTCTTCTACCTCGGTTTCGAATTCACTCTGGTTTCCAGTCTGCCACTGATGAGCGAAGTCTACCCGGCTGCGCGGGCCACTGTTATGGCACTTACCGTTGCCTGTTTCTCGCTCGGGCGGGCACTGGCGGCAATGATAGCGCCCTGGCTTTATCATCTTGGCTTCCTTTTTAACCTGATTGCAGCCATTCTGCTGATTGTCAGCGGTTATATCCTCCTTCAGCACATCCATCCAGCCGGAAAAGATGATCTCGATGCCCGCAATGGAGAGGTACTTTGAAAATAGCGAAAGAGATTATATTTTCAATACTATTATTGACCCTTAGTATTGGATTGGTTTATTTCGCATATCTTGGTTACTTCACCCGCTTCTGGCAGGATGATTGGTGTTACAATGCTGATTTTCAAAGATTGGGTTTTTTTGGAACACTAAATGGGTATAAAGATATTACAACGTACGCTTCAAATCGATTTTCTTTAACTTTATTTTCCGGACTTCTTTATTATTTAGGTGTTCTTGGTGTACAAATCTTACCCGGTTTAGTCATAGTTAGCTTTTTAGGAACAAATTACTGGCTAATAATCAATCTTCAAAGGATTTACAAAAGAGAATATTCAAAATTCTTTGCCTTAATCACCGCAATGGCGCTGGTATTTATTACGATTTACATCGCTCCTGATCGATTTCAGAGCTTTTATTGGCGTTCAGCAATTTTGCCATATACTTTTCCACTTATCTTTTTTATTCTTCTTATTGCTATCGTTTCATCACGCTTTACTAATCCATCAAAAAACAAGAAATGGTACATTCCTTCCATTTTTATAATTTCTTTTTTGGGATCAGGTTTTTCAGAAGCAGGTGGAGCTTTCATTTTTACTGGATTAGCAATTTTGTTTTTATTTATTTATTGGAAAAGAACCTTTTTATTGATAAATATTTTTAAGGAATTGTTAACTAGTGTTGGAGTAGGCTTATTTTCTTCTTTCAGTGCCTTGGTAATTATGGCTCTATCTCCTGCCAATACTCCTAGACAGATTTCCTATTCTGAACCTTCGTCGTTTTTTGAAACGATTTCATTATCCATTGAATTCGGGTTTGATTTTGTAATTGACTCTTTAAAGTCATATCCCCTTCCACATCTTATTTTATTCATTCTTATATTTACGATTAGTTTTCTCTTGAACGACCAAAAAAACCAGATGGTACCCTCATTTAAACTCTTAATAAAGAGATTGTTGATTGTCCTAGTGATTTCTGTTTCTTTGATAATAGCATTACAAGCACCCAGCGCTTATATTGAGAGAAATCCGCCCGCTGAAAGAACGTTGGTTATATCAAGATGGGTTTTTTTACTTTTAATTTGTTCGGCTGCCTGGTTGGTCGCTGAATATTCAAGGGTTTTATTAAAGAACAAAAAATATCTTTTGGTAATGGTATTATTTCTTATACTCGCTACCTTTTATATCTCGCGAGCAATATTCCAAACGATTGATTATTATCAACCTCGATTTGAGAGGATTGCATCAGCGTGGGATGAAAGAGATGATTTGATTAGGTCCCAAAAAGCACGAGGCGTTGAAATAATCTATGTACGAGCCATTGATAGTCAATATTTGGGTGGAGGAATCTTAGAGTGGTATCCTCAACCCAATTGGGTGAACATGTGTGCTGCAGAATATTATCAAGTTAAAGAAATTCGAGCAACTTTGGATTGGTAAAGAAACAAAACAGTATAATTGTTTTAGCTCTATAGAAAGTTCCTTAGAAAAAAGGATAAGGAACGGGAGAAAATTTATGCTCATCTATAACGCCAAACAATTACTCACCCTGGCGGGTGGACCACAGCGTGGCAGACAGCTCGGTGATCTGGGATTAATTCCGGAGGGAGCCATCCTGATCCGTGATGGTCTGGTACAGGCTGTCGGGCCGATGGACGACATGTTGGCGCGTTTTCCACACGAGGAACGCTTCAATGCTGCCGGTAAAGTCGTTATGCCAGGTTTTGTTGATCCGCATACCCATTTGATCTTCATGGGCAACCGCGCCCTGGAGTTTGAGATGCGCCTGGAGGGCAAATCCTACCAGGAGATCATGGCAGCCGGTGGTGGCATCGTCAACACCGTGCGCATGACGCGTGACGCCAGCCTGGAAGAGCTGCTGGCGGCTGCCCGCACCCGTATTCAGGGCATGTTAAAGCACGGCACTACCACCGCTGAAGCCAAAACAGGCTATGGCCTTACACCAGCCAGTGAACTTACCCAACTACAAGCCATCCTCAAGCTCGATCATGAGAGTGCATTGGAATTGGTACCCACCTACCTGGGAGCGCATGCCATCCCGGAGGAATATGCACACGATCCGCAGGGCTACACCGATCTGGTGGTAGAGCAGATGTTGCCCGGTGTGCAGCAATGGTGGCAGCACAATGCCCCCAATCACCCCCTGCCTTTTGTGGATGTCTTCTGCGAGGTCGGTGCGTTCTCACTGGAACAATCCAGACAAATTCTGGTGAAAGCCAAAGATCTGGGGTTCCCCCTCAAAATCCATGCCGACGAGTTCGAGAATCTGGGCGGCACCAGCCTGGCAGTCGGAATGGGAGCCATCTCGGCTGATCATCTGGTCAAGGCTTCCGCTGCAGATATTCAGGCTCTGGGCAATTCCGATACCGTGGCTGTCTCGCTTACCCCGACACCTTTTGGGTTGGGACATTGTGAATTCGCACCCGCCCAGGATTTGATTGCCGCCAATGGCATTCTGGCAATCGCCTCGGATCTCAACCCCGGGACGGCCTGGTGCGAGAGCATGCAGTTCGTGATCGCCCTCTCCTGCCGTTATCTTAAGATCACGGTAGCGCAGGCCATCACCGCCGCTACCATCAATGCCGCCGCGGCCATCGGTCGCGCCGACAGCATTGGCTCGCTCGAGCCCGGTAAACAGGCAGATCTACTGCTGTTGTCAGTGGACGACTACCGTAACCTGGGCTATAAATTCGGTGGCAATCTGGTGCAACGCGTGATGAAGCGTGGCAAGTGGGTGGTGGAGAATAAATAACATTTCTTTACGATACAGACTTAAGATCAAAGGAACTCACAGATGTTAACATTGGATGGTGCACGCAACTGGTACCCGTTGGTCGATCCGGTGCATGGGTTTGATCATATCGAGCGCGTCTACCGCATGGC
>SWCE01002137.1_pt1 | contig 29297 bp, 26 predicted proteins | sample 4690061 | NCBI WGS metagenome assembly SWCE01 (sample SAMN10267279, study PRJNA491770) | bioreactor metagenome | isolation source: DHS bioreactor inoculated with subseafloor sediment | place: Japan: off Shimokita Peninsula | collected 2012-10
CCCCCCCCGCGATCGTCATTGTGCCGCCACTTACGGTTCACAGCTTCGTCTTTTCCGAAGGCGTCGATGGCTTTGTCCTGACATTTTACATCCAGGATGTCCGAAACGGGCTGGCAGACATCGGAAATGCCATGGACGGGCTGATGCGTCCGCGCATACTCAAACCGGTGGCCGGGGTACTGGGGGCTGACGAACTCGATCACACCGTCGAGCGGCTGATCGCCGAAGCCGACCGGAGCGCGCCGGGGCAGGTTGCGGCGCTCAGGGCGCGTTTGAGCCTGCTGCTCGTTGCCGCGCATCGGCTCGATCTGGCGGCCGCGCGCAGCGATGAATCAGGCAACGCGCCCGCCGACCGGCACGCTCATGCGTTTCTGGGCCTTGTCGACCGGCACTTTCGGGACACCCGCAAAGTCGGGTTCTATGCGGGCCGGCTGGGCATAACGCCGACCCACCTCAATCGGGTCTGCCGGCAGGTGCTCGGCCTTTCGGCGCTCACGATCATCGAGCGGCGCATTCTTCTCGAAGCCCGGCGCTATCTTCAGTTTTCGAATCTGAGCATCAAGGAAATCGGTATCGTTCTGGGCTATCCCGATCCCGCCTATTTCAGCCGCTTCATGTCGCGACGGCTGGGGCAGGGACCGCAGGCGATACGCGACGGCCTCAGCCGGCAAGTTCGCGGATAACGGCGCGGATCGTGTGCTCCAGAATTTCGAGCGAGGCGTTCGAGGGTGAACCCTCCCGGGTCGTCAGGCCCACGGCGCCCTGGGTTTCGGCCGTGTCGACGGGCAGAGCCGCAAGGCGTCCCGCCGCGATCTCGCGGATCACCACACCTTCGGAAATCACCCACACGGCGTCCGTCTCGGCCACAAAGACGTGCCCGAAGGAATCCGAGACCGTTTCGATCGCGTGGGGCAGTTCGGCCATGCCGTGGGCAAGAAGATATCGGTCGACATAGGGGCGGATGACCGACCCCGCAGGCGGCATCAGGATGGTATAATCGCGGATCCGCTCGAAATCGAACTGATCGCGCGCAAGAAGCGGGTGCCCGGAGCGGACCACAAACCGCACCTGCTCGGAATAAAGGTACTCGAACGTCAGGCCGGCCATCTGCTCGGGCGCCGCGAGCCGCCCCACGACCAGATCGAGCGTTCCGGTGCGCAACTGGCCGAGCAGGACATGGTTTTCCCCGGTCACGATCTTGACCGGGCTGTCTGTGCCCTCTGCCAGAAAGCGCTCCATCACCTTGGGCATTATGCGCGCCGAAACCGTAGGCAGCGCCCCGATGCGGACCGGCGGCCCGGCATCGACCCGGCTCAGGCTGTCAATTCCGGTCTGCAGAGCGGCCACGGATGCCCCCGCATGGCGCAAGAACACCTCGCCATAGCGCGTGACCCTGAGCCCGCGCCCGTCCTTTTCAAACAGCTTCTTGTCGAGAATCTCCTCGAGTTCGCGGATGGTTTTGGTCACCGCCGGCTGGCTGACGGCGAGCACCTGTGCCGCGCGCCCAACGGAATTCTGGCGCACCACTTCAATGAAGGTGCGCAAATGGCGGAAGCGGACACGACTGTCGATCATCTGATAACCCATAAACTGCAGGTTATCTGTATCGCCGATAGTTTCATTTTACAAAACCAATTACGCGCTCCAATCTGACTTGTCGGAGGAACCTCATGGACTGCATCAAAGTCGGCGACATTGTCCTGCACTATCGCGCGCGCGCCGCCGCAAATGGCGCCGCCACGATCGTGTTCATAAATTCCCTTGGCACCGACTTCCGCATCTGGGACGCCGTGATTGCCGCGCTGGATGCCGATCTGGGCGTTGTCGTTTACGACAAGCGCGGCCACGGGCTCTCGTCATTGGGTCAAACCCCCTATTCGGTCGCCGATCACTCGGGCGATCTTGCGGGCCTTCTCGACGCTCTGGCGATATCGAAAGCCGTTATCTGCGGGCTTTCGGTCGGTGGTCAGGTCGCCCAGCAGCTCTATTTCGAGCGGCCCGACCTGGTTTCCAGGCTCGTCCTTTGCGACACAGCCGCGAAAATCGGCGAGCCCGATTTCTGGAACCAGCGCATCGAGACCATCGCCCGCGACGGGCTGGCGTCGGTCACCGATGGCATCATGGAGCGCTGGTTCAGCAAGCGCTTCCGAACCTCGGGCGATCCGCTTTTTTCCGTCTCCCGCTCCATGTTCGAGCGGCAGCCTGTCGAGGGGTATCTGGCAACCTGCGCCGCCATTGCCGGTTTCGACAGGCGCGCGGACACGGCCGCCATTTCGGTCCCGACCACAGTCCTTGTGGGCTCGGAGGACGGCGCGACGCCGCCCGATCTCGTGCGCGGCTTTGCCGATGCCATTCCCGACAGCGATTTTCAGATCATGGACGGGGCAGGACATCTGCCCTGCATCGAAACACCCCAACCGGTGGCGGCAGCCATTGGCGCGCTGGTTGCACGGATTGCACAAAAGGAGCATGCGCAATGACGCAGCACGAGGGCCCCACGGCCCGCCACAATCAGGGCATGGCGACGCGCCGCAGCGTGCTCGGCGCATCCTATGTCGATAAGCGGGTAGCCGCGACCACCGAGTTCGAGCGCCCGTTTCAGGACCTCATCACAGAGGCTGCCTGGGGCCATGTCTGGTCGCGTGACAACTGGGACAAGCGCCAGCGCTCGATTGTCACCATCGCCCTTCTGGCCGCCCTCGGGCACTATGAGGAAATGGTGATGCATATCGAGGCGACCGTGCGCACCGGCGCGACCGAGGACGACATCCGTGAAATCATGCTGCATGTGGCAATTTACGCGGGCGTTCCCACGGCAAACCATGCGATAAAGCTCGCCCGGCAGGCTCTCGAACGCATGAAGGAAGGCAAGAATGAATAACCGCTTGAGCAATTCGCGCGCCGAGGCAGGCGCCTTCATGGAGCGCGATCATTCCCTGCATCCCCCCGCCTTTACGCCGGGATACAAGTCTTCGGTCCTGCGGGCGCCCAAACAATCGCTGATCAGCTTTGCCAGCACGCTGAGCGAGAAAACCGGCCCCGCATTCGGCCACAACATGCTGGGTGAATACGATAACGATCTCATCATCAACTTTGCCAAGCCCGGCGAGGAAGCCATCGGCCAGCGCATCGTGGTGCATGGCCGGGTCATCGACCAGAATGCCAAGCCTGTTCCCAACGTGCTCGTCGAGTTCTGGCAGGCTAATGCCGGTGGGCGCTATCGGCACAAGCGCGAGGGCTACCGCGCGCCACTCGATCCCAATTTCGGCGGCTTCGGGCGCACGATAACCGATGATGATGGCTATTACTGGTTCCGCACCATCAAGCCCGGCCCCTATCCCTGGCCCAACGGGGTCAACGACTGGCGGCCGGCCCATATCCATTTCTCGCTGTTCGGCACCGGCTTCGCCCAGCGTCTCGTCAGCCAGATGTATTTCGAAGGCGATCCGCTCATCAAGATCTGTCCCATCGTCAACACGATCAGCGATCCCGATGCGATCGACCGGTTGGTGGCTCGGCTCGACATGAACAACACCATCCCGATGGATTCGCGTGCCTATCGGTTCGATATCGTGTTGCGTGGCCGCCGCTCGACCTTCTTTGAAAACCGCAAGGAGGGCAATTGATGTCAAAGCCGCTCGAGTACCTCAAGGAAACGTCGTCCCAAACGGCCGGCCCTTACGTTCATATCGGAATGACACCCAATTGGAGCGATATCAACGGCGTGATCCCCGAAGATCTCGGCCGCCGGGTCGTCTCGGACGGGGTCAAGGGCGAACGCATCAAGGTCACGGGCCGGGTCATCGATGGCGGTGGCAATCCGGTTGGCGACTGTGTCGTCGAAATCTGGCAGGCCGATGCCAACGGCATCTACAACAGCCCCATGGAACACCGCTCTGGCGTTGATCCCAATTTTTCGGGCTGGGGGCGTCAGGCTGCCGGAGAAAACGGCGAATTCGCGTTCGAAACAGTCAAGCCGGGCTCGGTTCCCCTTGCCGGGGGCGGGCTCATGGCGCCGCACATCACCTTCTGGATCGTGGCGCGGGGTATCAATATCGGGCTCCAGACGCGGATGTATTTTTCCGACGAGGAAGGGGCCAACCAGAAAGACCCGATTCTTGCAAAGGCCCGCATGATTGGTCGCGACAAGACGCTGATCGGTCAGCGCGACGGCAATATCGTAACCTTCGACATCTACCTTCAGGGTGAAAACGAAACGGTCTTTCTGGACATCTGATGTCTCTTTCCCCCTTCGATCATCCTTTCCTTTCCGGCCTGTTCGGTGATCCCGAACTGGCCGGGCTGCTCTCCGCTCGGGCAGAGATCGAGGCCATGGTGGCGTTCGAAATTGCTCTGGCGGCGGCACAGGCCGAATGCGGGGTCATTCCGCAGGCCGATGCGGAGGCGATCGCCGGTCTGGAAACCAAATACACAGCAGATTTCGAGGGGCTCAAATCGGGGTTGGGACGGGACGGCGTGGTCGCTCCCGAAATGGTCAAGCAGATGCGCAGCGCGCTGGGTGACCAGGCTGCCCGATCGCTGCATTTCGGGGCCACCAGTCAGGACGTGGTCGATACGAGTCTGGTTGTTCGTCTCAAGTTGATAACGGCAATTCTTGCCACCCGCATTGCTGCCGTTGAAAAGGCTCTCGCGCATCTGTCCGACCGGTTCGGCGGCCGCAAGCTCATGGCCCGGACGCGTATGCAGGATGCGCTCGAGATTACCGTTGCTGATCGGATTGCCGATTGGACTGCGCCGCTTGCCCGGCATCGTCAGCGGCTCGAAGAGATCGAAGAGCGTCTGCTTGTCGTCCAGTATGGCGGCGCCGTCGGCATTCTTGAAAAGCTCGGGGAAGATGGCCCGCGCGTTACAAGGGCTCTGGCAGAGAGACTGGGCCTCGGCTTCACCGAAAAGCCCTGGCACAACCAGCGCGACGCGATCGTCGAATTTTCCGGCTGGCTCGGCCTGGTTTCCGGCAGCCTGGGCAAGATCGGGCAGGATATTGCGATGATGGCGCAAAATGCCCCGCGCGATGTGGTTTTGACCGGGGGTGGCGGGTCGTCGGCCATGCCGCACAAATCAAATCCGGTTGCCGCCGAAGTGCTCGTCACGCTAGCTCGCTATGTGGCGGGAAGCAGCGGTACCATGGCGCAATCGCTCGTCCATGAGCAGGAGCGTTCGGGCGCTGCATGGACGCTGGAATGGCTTGTCCTGCCCCAAATGATCCTGGCCACCGGCAGCAGCCTGTTGTTGGCCATCCGCCTGCTCGATTCCGTGGATGGCATGGGGCAGGGTTGATTGTCTGCGTCTATGCCTGGCGCGTTCGGGCCCGCTCGCCTGCGCAATTTGCCCGATCAGTCCAACGTCTGGGTTTGAACGTTCCTTGAGATCGGTTATGAAGACCGCCATATAGCAGGCACGGATGATCCGGATTTGAACCGGCTCACATGTGGGAGAGTTCCGATGACTTACGGCAAGGCACCCCGGCCACCCCAGAGTCCGCCGTCCATTCTGGCACGGAAGGGTGGTGCGCCGATCGTGTGTCTCACTGCTTATACCACGCCAATCGCTCAGCTTGTCGATGACCATTGCGATCTCGTTCTGGTCGGGGACAGCGTTGGCATGGTTATGCACGGCCTGCCCAACACCCTCGGGGTCGATCTCGCCATGATGGTGATGCACGGCAAAGCGGTTCGCCGCGGCCTGAAATCGGCTCTCATGGTCGTCGATCTGCCGTTCGGGACATATGAGGAAAGCCCCGAACAGGCGTTTCGCAATGCTGCAACGCTGATGCGCGAAACCGGGTGTGACGCCGTCAAGCTCGAGGGCGGCGTCCATATGGCGGAAACCATTGCGTTTCTGACGCGCCGTTCGATTCCGGTCATGGCTCATATTGGTCTGACGCCGCAGGCGGTCCACACCATTGGTGGCTACAAGGTTCAGGGTAGGGGCGCCGATGCCCATGCCATTCTGCGCGATGCGCAAGCCGTTTCCGAAGCTGGCGCCTTCGCTGTGGTTGTCGAAAAAGTGCCCGATATCCTGGCGCGGCGCATAACGTCGGACATCGATATTCCGACCATCGGGATCGGTGCATCGGCGGCTTGCGATGGGCAGATACTGGTCATTGATGACATGCTGGGCATGTTCGCCGAGTTCAAGCCCAAATTCGTAAAGCGCTACGCGCAACTGGCCGACGATGCCGAAAGGGCCGTAGCGGCTTATGCCGACGATGTGCGTGCACGCCGTTTTCCAGCCGCCGAACATGTGTTCGGTGACGTGCCCGCCAGCGTCCCGGATGCTGGATGAGCATGCTGGTCGTTCGCAGCGTCACAGAGGTTCGGGCGCAAATTGCGCAATGGCGCCGGACCGGGGACAACATTGCGGTGGTGCCCACAATGGGTGCCTTGCATGAAGGGCATTTGTCGCTCGTCCGGTCCGCCAAGGGCAGGGCGAAGCGCGTTATCGTCACGCTTTTTGTCAATCCCACCCAATTTAACAATGCCGAGGACCTCGCCAAATATCCGCGTGATGAAGCCTCGGACATCGCTCGGCTCGATGCCGAGCATGTCGATATGCTGTTCGCGCCCGATGTCGCGGAAATGTACCCGGAGGGCTTTGCCACCAAGGTTTCGGTTTCCCGGTTGAGCGAAGGTCTTTGCGGCGCGCACCGCCCCGGACATTTTGACGGCGTTGCGACGGTGGTCACCAAGCTGTTGCTTCAGACACAGGCTGATTCCGCATTTTTCGGCGAGAAGGACTATCAGCAACTCAGCGTCATTCGCCGCCTTGCGCGCGATCTCGATATTCCGGTCGAAATCGTCGGCGTGCCCACCGTCCGTGAGGCGGACGGCTTGGCCATGTCGTCGCGCAATGTCAGGTTGAGCGAAACGGCCCGCAAACAGGCACCGGCCATGGCCGAGGCGTTAAGGGCTGCAGGCGCAGCCATTGAAGCGGGTCAGCCGGTTTCGTCCGCCACAGACACCGCTAAGACGACGCTTTTGACGGCGGGTTATTCCCAAGTCGAATATCTCGAACTGCGCGATGCCGAAACACTTGAGCCGATTTCCAAACTCGATCGTCCCGCCCGGCTGCTCGCTGCCGGCTGGCTTGATGGTGTGCGTCTGATCGACAACATTGCCGTCTTGCCAGCACACTGAGCCGCCTATTGCGCGGCACCGGCCTCGCTCTGGGTTATCAGGGGCAGGGTGATCCGGAAACAGGCGCCCTCCTCGCGGGTGGAAACCAGTTCGAGCACACCGTCCATCCTTGAGATGATTTCCCGGCTGATCGGTAGCCCCAGGCCCGCACCGGCATATGGCCCCGTTTCGCCCAGCCGCCCGCGATAGAACTTGTCGAAGATTCGCGGCTGTTCTTCCTGGGCGATCCCGATGCCGTTGTCCTCGACTTCGATGATATAGGCGCCCCTCTTGAGCCTCGAGCGCACTTCGACAACCGGAGCGATGGCTCCATTGTATTTTATTGCATTGGAAATGAGGTTGATGAGCACCTGGCTCAGGCGGTCGGGATCGGATCGCACGTAGGCGGCCGAGGCCCTGGTTCCGATCTTGACCTGCGTATTGCTCTGGCGCGCCAGTGCATCGCAGACCCGAAGCGCCTGATCGAGCGATTCTTCCGCATCAATGGGGCGGTTCTCCCAGGCGCGCTCACCGCGTTCCAGCGCTGAAAGATCGAGAATCTCATCGAGCAGGGAGGTCAGGCGCAGGCTTTCCTTGTGGATGGTCGACACGAATTTGGCCCTGGAGGCGTCGTCGAGTTCCTCGTCGTCGAGCAGGATTTCGGAAAAGGCCCGGATCGCGGTCATCGGCGTGCGCACCTCGTGGCTCACCTGGCTGAGAAATTCATCCTTCTGCAGGTCCACCTTACGCAACTGCCGGTTGGCTTCCTCGAGCTTTTCTGCGGTTGCCCGCAACTGGGTGGAGGTCCTTTCCAACTCCTGGGAATATTCGATGGCCTGCTGGGTTTCGTCCGCCATCTGCATGACTTCCTCGAGCGAGATCGAGTCGCCCGAAACCACTTTGGACAGCATGACGTGGGCCGAAGCCGCGCCGATCGATCCTGCCATCTCTCTTTCCAGCCGCCGGATGAACGATGAACTCGGTTCCAGGGTCGTCCACGGCATTCGCGCCTGCTTGGCTTCTTCGGAAAACAGCGCCACGGCGCGCTCGTGACCCAAAACGCGACGCGCGACCAGAAACAGGTCATCTGCGGTCGCAGATCCACGGATCGGGCTTGCCTCGTTGCTGGTGCGCCGGAAGACGTTGAGGAACAAAGCGGCCTGCACGTGTTCGAGAGCCGACTGGTTGGTCATCAGTGAGCCGAGGATCAAGACAGTGGTGTTGAGGAACAGACTCCAGAACACGGCATGTGTGAGCGGATCGAGATCGTCAAAACCGAACAGGCCTTGTGGGCGTAGCCAGTCAATCCCCCAGGGTCCATTGGTCATGACCGAGGCGACAAGTGGACTTGAGGAGGCAAAAGAGGGCATGAAACTCGACCACAACCAGACCACAAACCCTACGGAAATTGCGCAGATAGCAGCTTTTGTTGAAGCATCACGCCAGAAAAGGCTCGCAAGTATTGCCGGCAGGAATTGCGCGACACCGGTAAATGAGATCAATCCAATCGGCGCCAGCGCATCCGACCCACGGGTCAGATAGAAATAAGCAAATCCCAGCAACAGGATAAGCATGATCGAAAGGCGCCGGGCGTTGAGGATCAACCGCCTCACGCCCTGTCCATCCCCGATCCCGTCACCCGACGTCAGCCGCAGCATGATCGGCACGACAATATGATTGGACACCATTATAGAAAGTGCAATGGATTCAAGGATGATCATCGACGTCGCCGATGAAAATCCGCCAATGAACGCAAACAGCGCCAGCGCATCCTGACCCTGCGCCAAAGGCAGCGTGAGCACGAACATGTCAGGGTTCGACCCCACCGGCATAAAAGTGAGCCCGAACAAGGCGATAGGCAGGGTGAAAAGGCTCATAGCGAGCATGTAGGCGGGAAAGGCCCAACTCGCCGTGCGCAGGTGTTTTTCGTCCGAATTTTCGACCACGGTGACCTGAAATTGCCGCGGCAGGCATATGATCGCCGCAGCGGCCAGAACCATCATGGAAATCCAGCGGTCGCCAAAGGTATCGCCGGCATGAATGTTCAGCCCGGCCGTCTCGGCATCGGCAAAGATAGCGTCCATGCCACCGCCGACATAGACAACGAAAATGCCGACGGCGAGCAGTGCCGTGAGCTTGACAACAGCCTCGAAGGCAATCGCGGCCACAACACCGTGGTGCTGCTCCTTGGCATCCACGTTGCGGGTGCCGAACAGGATTGTGAACACGGCCATGCCCGCGGCTACGCCAAACGCCAGCCCGACCTCGTCCCAACCTGCCAGGCTGCCGCGCCCGAATTCGGAAGAGCCTGCAATGGCTTCGATAGAGGAGGTTATGGCCTTTAGCTGTAAGGCTATGTACGGCGCGATAGCGATCACGGCCAGCACGGTAATAAGCACGGCCAGCGTACTGGACTTTCCAAAGCGGGACGAAAGCAGATCGGCAATGGACGTGATGCGTTGGTCGTGACTGATGCGGACCAGACGCCTCAGGATGAACCACCAGCCAATGAAAACGATGGTGGGGCCAAGATAAATCGTGAGATATTCCAAGCCATTGCGCGCTGCCGTGCCGACCGCGCCATAGAAGGTCCAACTCGTGCAATAGACAGAAATCGAGAGCGTATAGACGAAGGGCGAGCGCAGAAAGCCGCCGCTTCGGCTTCGCGTGTGCCGGTCACCCAGATATGCTATGACAAACAGCAGCCCGACATAGGCCACGGCTGTGGCAATGACGAAGTCGGCCGTGAGCGTCATCGGGGTTCCTCGCCCGCCGGTTGATGCGGTTCATCGCGCGGCAGCGCGTATCCGAACCAGGCAGCGCCGATAACGAGAAACACCCAAAGACCGAAAAGGAACAGGGTTGCGACCGGTAGTCCGAAGATGATCGCTTCGAACCTGAACAACAGGATCAGCGGCGGCAGGCTGGCCATTGCACCAAACAGTGTGAAAAACAGCGATGCACCGATGATCTTACGGCGGGTCATCGCGGATCGACTTCAACTGGGCTGCCGGTCATCCGCGGGCGCGCCAAGCAAGCTGCGTACCGCGTCGACAACATCGGCATTGGAATAGGGCTTGGTAACAAACTTGCTGGCGCCGAGTTCTTCGGCAATCCGCCGATCTTGCTGCTGGCCTTTTGCGGTCAGGACAAGAACAGGCAAGTCCGCGGTGGTCCGGTCGGCGCGAATTTGTTTGAGAACTTCAAACCCGCTGCGCTTGGGTAACATGATATCGAGAACCAAAACACGGGGACGGTAACGCCGGACGGCGTCCATGACAGCCTCGCCATCCGTGACGGCGCTGATCGTCCATCCCGCTCTTTTCAGAACGAAATCAAGTGCTTCAAGTATACTCGGCTCGTCTTCTGCAATGAGAATATCGATCGCCAAAACTCCCCCTCCGAGCCCCTTCCTCCTCGAGACTCACATTCACATAACCGCAATTTCCGCCATTCGCCAAGTCCCTCTGATTGGCGGTTAGGATCGGACCGTGGTCAATGTGGGCTCATCGCCGGGAGCAAAAGGTGCCTCTTCGCGGCTGATGCAGTCCGTTCGCGTGCAGAGCCGGCAGGTCGGTCCTACGGGGACGTCGGCATCGGAATCGCCCAGGTCCAAGCCGTCCGCATAAACGGTACGATCGGCGTGAAGGATATCGGTCACCAAAAGGATCGAATGGGGAAGGGCTTGATCGGCAAACCCGGATGCACGGCGAGAGACCGCCTTGGCCACGAACAAAAACCGCGAGCCGTCCGAAAACCGCACCACTTGTCTTACGAGTTGGCCGGAAGATCGAAACGCTGCGTAGAGCGCCCACAGGGGGCATGCATGGCCTGTGTGCGGCAGCAACAGGCCCGGAAGTGGAAAGTGCTTGGTCAGGCGTCCGGCCGGATCGGAACGCAGGAAGCCAAAAGGTACACCTTCTGCGCCCTCCGCTCGCAGCGTTACAAGCCGGTGGGCTATCTGCTCAAAGCTGGCATTGTAGCGTTCGCTAAGAGCCTCGACGTCATAGCGCAGGTTTTCGGCATCGTTGAGAAATTGGTCGTAGGGAAACAGGGCCGCGCCGGCGATGTAGGAAGCGAGATAGTTTCGGGCGAGGTGACGAGCCGTTGGCGAAGAAAGGTGGGGAACTTTGACCGCTTCGGTCAGCGCGCTGTCGCTGGTCAGTTCGGAAATGAGGCGAACCATCTGAAACTGCCTGGTCGATTGCGGCACCGTGTTGCGGAACCATAAAACTCCACGCTCGGCATCATGACCGAAGGCCCGCCCAGAGTTTGGTCTGGCATTTCGCTCGACGCGGACGCCATGGACCGTTTCCAGGAGATGAGCTATTGCCGCTTCTCCCAGGGCGCCGGACTCCTGCATGTCCCGGGCAATCTCGGCTCCGCGCTGCTCGAGCGCTGGAAAATAATTGCGTGCGGCGAAAATCATATCGTCGAGTTCGCGGCGTACAGATGCGGATTTGCTGACAGTGCTGGCATGGTCGAATTGTCCGATCAGGTTTTGTGCGACTGCCGACAAGCTGCGCGTTTCGCGCGAGATCGAGCCAACGAACCGCGCCCGGTCCGCACCACTCAAATCCTCCACATCTTCAAGGATTTCGGCCGAGGATCGTACCGCCGTAATACCCGATAGGACCTGGTGCAAAAGCTGACTGAGCAGCGGATCGGCCCTCAACCTGTTGGCATAGGCGTCTGCGCTGGCGGAGGCGGCCACGTAGGCTCGATAAAGCTTGGCGATGACGCGGGCGATGTCGGGTTGTGTTGCGACAAGACTGCGGGCCGTCTCCATACCAAGCCCGACATCGGCGATAGCAGGGTCGGCGAAAGTCTCAACCAGTTCGTGAATGAGTCGGTGTTCTGCCTCACCCGTGAGCTCGTCAATAGAGATATCGAGCTGGGCAGCTATGCGCTGGAGCAGGGTGCCGCCAACCTGGCGTTTGTTGGCCTCTATCAGATTGAGGTAGCTGGGCGAGATTTCAACATTGCGTGCCAGGGCCGCCTGAGAAAGCCCCAAATTCTTGCGTCTTGTACTTATTCGAAGCCCGATTGGCGCCCGCATACAGCCCTCGCCTGTCAACTACTTGACACTATGTACGCCGAAATCAGTCAAAGCTTTACAAGAATTCCTATTAATTACAATAGCATATTGCCCTTGTATTAACGGCAATCGATACTCTGGCGGTGGATTTGGGACATATGGAGGTATGGCCCGCCGCACCAAAGGAGGAGATTAATGAGCGATTTGAAACGCGGAATCAGCCGTCGTCGCGTCGTCAAGACGGGTATGGCGGGCATCCTGGCGACGGGGGTTTCGCCCCTCATCTTGTCCAAGGGGGCTTGGGCGCAGGAATTTTGCAACGCGCCGACCGGTGATACGGTAACTCTCGGGTTCAACGTACCCCAAACCGGTGCCTATGCTGACGAAGGGGCTGATGAACTTAAGGCCTACCAACTGGCGGTAGAACATCTCAATGGCGAGGGCGACGGAGGTCTGATCCCGCATTTTTCGTCCAAAACGCTGACCGGAAATGGCGTTTTGGGCAAGCGCGTTGAATATGTCACCGGCGACACCCAGACCCAGTCTGACCCGGCTCGTGAATCGGCCCGCCGCATGATCGAACGCGATGGCGCTGTGATGATCACCGGCGGCTCGTCTTCGGGCGTGGCCATCGCCGTGCAAAGCCTTTGCCAGGACATGGGGATCATCTTCATGGCGGCATTGACTCATTCCAACGACACTACGGGCAAGGACAAGCGCAGATATGGCTTCCGCCATTTCTTCAATGCCTACCAGTCCGGCGTCGGTCTCGGTCCGCAACTGGGCGCGGCCTATGGCAACAATCGCCGGGCCTATCACCTGACGGCTGACTACACCTGGGGCTGGACCCAGGAAGAATCGATGATCGCCGCGACCGAAGCGCTCGGTTGGGAAACTGTGGAAACGGTTCGGACGCCGGTGGGTGCCGGCGATTTCAGCCAATACATTACACCGGTTCTCAATTCGGGCGCCGACGTTCTGATCCTCAATCACTATGGCTTTGACGGCATCAATTCGTTGACTCAGGCCACCCAGTTCGGTCTTCGCGACCGTCAGGCCAACGGCCAGGATTTCCAGCTTGTCCTGCCGCTGGTCTCCGATCTCATGGCGGCTGGTGCCGGCTCAGCGATGCAGGGCGTTTACGGCACGTCGAACTGGTACTGGAGCATGCAGGATGAAGGCTCGAAAGCCTTTACCGCTTCGTTTGGAGCCAAATACGGGTCACCCCCCAGCCAGGCCGCGCACACTGCCTACGTTCAGACACTGCTTTATGGCGACGCCGTGGAGCGGGCAGGGACCTTCTATCCGCCCGAAGTTATTGCCGCGCTCGAAGATTTCGAATTCGACGGCATGGGAAATGGCCCCACGCTCTATCGTGGTTCCGATCACCAGTGCTTCAAGGACGTTCTGGTCGTTCAGGGCAAGGAACAGCCTTCCAACGAGTTCGATCTGCTCGAGGTGGTCAATACCGCGTCGCGCGACAGTGTGACCTACGACCCGGCGATCTTCGGCGGCGACCTGGGCCCGTCCGACCCGCAAATGTGCTGACGCCGAACTGACGGTTGTTTGCATGTCCGGCCGCCGCGGTGGCCGGACAAACCTACATCTGGAGCCAAATCGATGGATGCGATTCTCGCGCAATTGCTCAACGGGCTGGACAAGGGCGGCGCTTACGCCCTGATCGCCTTGGGCCTCACTCTGGTTTTCGGCACTTTGGGTGTCGTCAATTTCGCTCATGGCGCGCTGTTCATGCTTGGCGCATTCTGCGCGGTCACGTTCCGTGCGCTTATTACGATGGAAAGCGTCACGATCGACGAAACCCAGCTTTCGCCCTGGGGCTCGCCTCTCGAAGTCCGCACGCCGATGGCCGAGATGTGGTTCGGCGATTTCGGCGCGGTGCTCGTTGATTATTCAGTACCGTTTTCGATCCTTCTAGCCATCCCCGTCATGCTGATCATCGGCGTGGCGATGGAGCGCGGGCTGATCAAGCATTTTTACAAACGTCCCCACGCCGAACAGATTCTGGTGACGTTCGGCCTAGCCATCGTTCTTCAGGAAGTGGTCAAGGCGTTTTTCGGTCCCAATCCGTGGCCGCAACCGATCCCTTCCGATCTGCGCGGCGCCACCGATGTCGGCGCGCTGTTCGGAATGCAGGCTGGTGCGGTGACATACCCGCTTTGGCGGCTGGTCTATCTTGGCTTTTCGCTCGCCGTCCTGGCCGCTGTGTTCGCATTCTTGCGCTTCACGACCTTCGGCATGGTGGTTCGTGCGGGCATGGCTGACAGGGAAACCGTGGGTTTGCTCGGGATCAATATCGATCGCCGCTTTACGATCATGTTTGGCCTGGCGGCGGTGGTGGCAGGCCTGGCAGGCGCCATGTACACGCCCCTGCTGCCACCCAACTACAATCTTGGCATGGATTTCCTGGTGCTCTCGTTTGTCGTCGTCGTGGTTGGCGGCATGGGGTCGCTGCCCGGTGCGGTCGCTGCCGGTTTCCTGCTGGGGATCCTGCAGTCCTTTGCCTCGATGACGGCCATCAAGGCTCTAATTCCGGGTATCGACCAGATCATCATTTACGCGGTTGCCGTGATCATTCTGCTTGTTCGTCCCCGTGGCCTGCTTGGCCGGCGCGGCGTGATGGAGGCCTGAGATGGATTTCTTTCGACTTCCCAAGAACGAATACATCACCCTTGCGGTCTTCTCGCTGGTGGTTCTCACCATGCCGGTCTGGCTGCAGCCGTTAGGGGCGGCGTATCCGGGGCTCATGCAGCAATTCACGATCTTTGCGATCTTTGCGGTAGGCTTCAACGTCCTCTTCGGTCTCACAGGATATCTCAGCTTCGGCCATGCGGCCTTTCTGGGTGTCGGTTCCTACACGGCGGTTTGGTCGTTCAAGCTGTTGTCGATGGACGCCATTCCGGCGTTGATCTTCGCCATCGTCATGGCTGGGGTCTTTGCATTGGTCATTGGCTTTGTGTCATTGCGCCGCTCGGGAATCTACTTTTCGATCCTGACCCTGGCGTTCGCCCAGATGAGCTACAACCTTGCCTATTCGGTGCTGACGCCAATCACTAATGGCGAGACGGCCCTGCAGCTAGCTGGCTCTGACCCGCGCGTACTCGATAACCTCTTTGCTGTTGGCACCTCGTCGACCATCCCCTCTCCGAGTCTTTTGGGCAATGCTCTGGGGGGCATGGGGGGCTTTTATCTCTGCGCCGTGATCCTGCTCGTGGTGTTCTTTATCGCCCAGAAGATATTCACTTCTCCATTTGGAATGATGCTGCGGGCGGTCAAATCCAACCAGACACGTCTATCCTACATGGGGGTAAACACGCGTCCCTACACGCTGGCGGCCTTCGTTATTTCCGGCATGTACGCTGGCCTGGCCGGCGGTCTTCTGGCGGTAACCGATCCGCTGGCCGGTGCCGAACGCATGCAGTGGACAGCTTCGGGCGAGGTTGTCTTGATGACCATCCTTGGTGGCGTCGGCACATTGATCGGGCCGGTCATCGGGGCATGGCTCATCAAATTCATGGAAAATATATTCTCGGCCTACAATGATCGCATCCTCCAGTTCTATTTCGACTGGATGCCCGACGGTATTCAGGACTTCGCGGTCACCGTGGCGTCGAAATTCGTGGGCGAAGGCTGGAAGCTCACGGAGGGACTGGTGTTCGTACTGGTCGTCGTCTTCCTTCCGGGCGGTATCATGGAAGGCGTTCGGCGTATCCGCTCGCTGGTCGGCAACGGCCGCAAGCACGAAGAGACGCAAGCCAAACTCAGCACATCGGCAGCGGAATAGGAGGTTGGTCATGGAAGCCAATAAGAATGTCGTTCTGCATGTCGCCGATGTGCACAAGAACTTCGGTGGTCTGCATGCTCTCGCCGACATCGACCTGCAGGTCGAGGAGGGCAAGACGCATGCGATCATCGGGCCGAACGGGGCGGGCAAATCAACCCTGCTCAATGTCATCATCGGACGCATCCCGCCCACCAGCGGCGCTGTGGTCTTTGATGGCACGGTGCTGACTGGCAAGCAGCCCCACCAGATCAATCAGCTCGGCGTCTGCCGCGTCTTTCAAACTCCGGAAATCTTTTCCGACCTTTCCGTGCTTCAGAATGTCATGACGCCTGCCTTTGCCCGACGCGACGGTGCATTCAAGATCAATCTGGCCAAGCCTTTCGAACGAGAGACAGCTTTGCGCGAGGAAGCCGAAGCTATGCTGGAAGATGTCGGGTTGATTGACCGGCGCGGCATTCACGCGGGTTCTCTGTCGCGCGGCGACAAACGCCGGCTGGAGCTGGCGATGTGCCTGATCCAGAAGCCCCGGCTTTTGCTACTGGACGAGCCGACGGCCGGGATGAGCCGTCATGACACCAACACCACAATCGAGCTGCTCAAAAAGATCAAGAGCCGCGGCATGACCAAGGTGATCATCGAGCACGATATGCATGTGGTTTTTTCGCTTGCTGACAAGATCTCGGTGCTGGCCGGCGGGCGGATCATCGCCGAGGGCCTGCCCGAGGACGTGCGTGGCGATCCGCGCGTACAGGAAGCCTATCTGGGAGGAGCGCATTAATGAACGCCGTCTCGACAAACATGCAGCCGGAAGCGACGGCTCAGGCCGATGCACCGTTTCTGTCCGTGCAGGACGTCCACGCCTATTACGGCGAGAGCTACATCGTGCAGGGGGTGAGCTTCGAGGTGCCTCACGGCAAGATTCTTGCGCTATTGGGGCGCAATGGCGCGGGTAAAACTTCGACCCTGCGCACCATTGCACGGCTCGACAATCCCAGCTTGCACCAGGGGGAAATCTGGCTCGACGGCCAGCCGGTGCATGGCATGAAGGCCTTTGAAGCGGCTCGATCCGGAATCCAACTCGTTCCGGAGGACCGCCGCATCATTCAAGGGTTGTCGGTCGAGGAAAATCTGGCCCTTGCCCAGGTGGCGCCGGGCACTGGATGGGACCTTGACCGCATTTACGGTCATTTTCCCCGGCTTGCCGAACGCCGCCGGCAGGAGGGCACGACGCTCTCTGGCGGCGAGCAGCAGATGCTTGCCATTGCCAGGGCTCTGGCCCGAGATCTCAAGCTCTTGTTGCTCGACGAACCCTATGAGGGGCTTGCACCGGTTATCGTCCAGGAAATCGAAACAATCCTGCACGAGATCAAGGATCTGGGCATCACCACGATCATTGTGGAGCAGAATGCGGTCGCGGCACTCAAACTGGCCGACCGGGCCGTTATCCTCGACACCGGAGAGGTGGCGTTCGCCGGGACAGCTCGCGAAGTGCTCGAAAATGCCGAGTTGCGGCAAGAATACCTCGCCATTTAGGAGGATGGACAATGAACAGCCAAGCTCCCGTGGCACGGCATACCCGGCTCACGCTGGAGAGTTTTGAAGAAAAATACGCAGCATCGCTATCTAACCCTGAGGCTTTCTGGGCAGAGCAGGGACGACGGCTGGACTGGATCGAGCCCTACACCAGAATCAAGAACACCACCTTTGCCTACCCGGACGTCTCCATCAAATGGTTCGAGGACGGGGTTCTCAACGTTTCAGCCAACTGCATTGATCGGCACCTTGCGACCAATGGCGACAAAACGGCGCTGATCTGGGAGCCGGACAGTCCGACAGATCGTGCCCAACACATCAGCTTCCGGCAATTGCACGACGAAGTCTGCCGGTTTGCCAATGTGCTCAAGGATCTGGGTGTCAAAAAGGGTGATCGGGTCACCATCTACCTGCCGATGATACCGGCAGCGACCTATGCGATGCTGGCCTGTGCCCGCATCGGAGCGCCACATTCGGTCGTTTTTGCCGGGTTCTCGCCCGACGCTCTGGCGGGGCGGATCAATGACGCGGATTCGAGCATAGTGGTTACGGCCGACGAGGGACGGCGCGGTGGCAAGGCTGTTCCGCTCAAGGCCAATGTCGACAAGGCACTGGAAGATTGTCCGGGCGTTTCCAAGGTTTTGGTGGTGGAAAATACCGGAGCCGCCGTCGCCATGAAAGGCAGCCGTGATGTCTGGTGGCATGAGGCAGCCGCCGGAGTGGAGCCGTTCTGTGCTCCAGAGCCAATGAAGGCCGAGGATCCGCTGTTCATCCTTTATACGTCGGGCTCGACCGGCAAGCCCAAGGGCGTCTTGCACACCACTGGCGGCTATCTTGTCTGGGCCTCTCTGACCCATGAGATGATTTTCGATCCGCGGCCCGATGATGTTTACTGGTGTTCGGCCGATGTCGGTTGGGTGACAGGACACAGCTATATCGTTTATGGACCTCTGGCCAACGGCGTCACCTCGCTGATGTTTGAAGGCGTTCCCAACTGGCCCGACCCATCGCGCTTCTGGCAGGTGGTCGACCGGCACAAGGTCAACATCTTCTATACGGCTCCGACGGCCATTCGTGCGCTCATGGGCGCTGGCGTCGAGCACGTCGAAAAGGCCGACCTTTCATCCTTGCGTCTCATCGGAACGGTGGGCGAGCCGATCAATCCCGAAGCGTGGCAGTGGTATCACAAGCATGTCGGTCGAGGCCGATGCGAAATCGTCGATACCTGGTGGCAGACGGAAACCGGCGCGTCGATGATCATGCCGCTTCCCGGCGTGATCCCGACCAAGCCAGGTTCCGCGACCAAGCCGTTCTTCGGCGTCGATCCGCTTGTTCTGACGCCTGAAGGCCAGGTGATAGAGGAGACCAAGGCGGAAGGGGTTTTGGCGATAGCCGACAGCTGGCCGGGGCAGGCGCGTACCATATGGGGCGACCATGCGAGGTTCGTCGAGACCTATTTTTCGACCTATAAGGGCCTCTATTTCACCGGCGATGGCGTTCGGCGCGATGAGGACGGCTATTACTGGATCACCGGGCGCGTTGACGACGTGCTCAATGTCTCCGGCCACCGATTGGGTACAGCCGAGATCGAGAGCGCTCTGGTTGCTCACCCGAAGGTCTCCGAGGCCGCGGTTGTCGGCTACCCGCACGAAATCAAGGGGCAGGGGATTTATTGCTACGTTACGCTGATGTCGGGAGAACAAGAGAGCGACGATCTCCTGGTCGAACTGCGCAACTGGGTTCGCAAGGAAATCGGGCCGATCGCTTCTCCCGATTGCATCCAGTTTGCGCCGGGACTTCCCAAGACCCGCTCCGGCAAGATCATGCGTCGTATTCTGCGAAAGATCGCGGAAAACGACTTCGGTGCTCTGGGTGATACCTCGACGCTCGCCGATCCTGCGGTCGTCGATAATCTCATAGACAATCGCCTGAACCGATAGAAACACCCGCCGACGGCGTTACCAGCGGCGGGCGTTTCAAGAGGAGACCGGGCCCCGGCGGTTGCCGGGGCTTTTTCATGCGGGCTGAAGATTGGCTCGGTCGTTGCGCCAGGCAAGCCAGGCGTTATGCCCCAGGATTGCAACGCAGCCAAAGAACCCGGCAATTTCAGCGGCCGGATATGGCGACAGACAACCAATGGCGGCAAGACAGAGCACCACCCGCAAGACGATATGCATTCGGGTTTGGAAGAAGCCCTCGAGTACGGCGACAAACGCCACTGTGCCAGCAAGCGCCAACGCGCCGTTCCAAAGCACTATGGGCAGCGGCCCGCCTATGATGATTTCTGGGTTAAACACCATGAACATGGGAATGATGTAGAGGCCCTTGGCAAACTTCCACGCCTGGATGCTGGTCTCCATCGGCCCGCTTCGCGCTATTGCTGCCGCTGCAAAACCGGCGAGGGCGACCGGTGGTGTGACGTTGGAATCCTGGGAATACCAGAACACCACAAGATGCACGATCAGCAGCGGAATGCCGAATTCCTGGTTGAGGGCTGGCCCGACCAGGATGATGATCACGATATAGGCGGCGGTGACGGGCAAGCCGAAGCCAAGGATCAAGCTGGCGACAAGCACCAGCAAGAGGGCCAGCAGCACGTACCCGCCGGAGAACGCGAGCATCATGGAAGTGAATTTCAGGCCCAGGCCGGTGAGGCCAATAATGCCAACGATTATTCCGCCGATGGCGCAGGCGATCGTGACCGTCAGCGCGTTGCGGGCGCCGACCTCACAGGCCTCAACCAGCTTAAGACCGCCGAGCTTGAGAGCTTCGCCAATCGAGGGGCGTTTGGTTCCGTCCTCCCGCGGTGCGAACCGGAGCCAGTCATAGCTTCCCTTGAGGATGGCGACGATCAGCACCGAAATAACGGCCCAGAAGCCGACCCGCATCGGAGAAATGCCGAGGACCAACAGATACATCAGGGTCGCGAGGGGCACCATGAAGTGCCAGCCGTTTTTCATCACCTCGCGTACGGAGGGCAATTCGCTCGCCGACATGCCCTTCATGTTCTGCTTAATGGCGATGATATGGACGAAAAGATACACCGTCAGGAAATAGAGGAACGCCGGAAATATCGATACCAGAACGATGTGGAGGTAGGGGACACCTGTGTATTCAGCGATCAGGAAGGCTCCGGCGCCCATCAGGGGCGGGGTTATCTGCCCGCCTGTTGAAGCGGCGGCTTCGATGCCCCCTGCCTGCGCGGGTTTGTATCCGAGCCGCTTCATCAGCGGGATGGTGAAGGGGCCGGTGGTGACCACATTGGCAATGGTCGAACCCGAGATCGATCCCATGGCCGTCGATGCAACGACCGCAGCCTTGGCCGGGCCGCCCCGACGGCGTCCGGTCGCGGCGTAGGCAAGCTCGATGAAGAAGTGACCCGCTCCGGTGACTTCGAGCACGGCACCAAATAGCACGAAAATGAAGACGTAGGTCGCGGCCACGCCGAGCGGGAGGCCGAAAATCCCTTCCTGTCCGAGATAGAGTTGTGCTGCCAGGCGGTCGATGGGGTAGCCCCGGTGGCTGAGAATTCCCGGCATGATGTCGCCCAGCCACGGCAAGGGCCCGTTTGGTCCCGCCATTGCGTAAAGGATGAAAACGATGCCGATGATGGTGATGCCTTTACCGACCACACGCCGGCTGGCCTCGAGGAGGGTGATAACCGCGATCACACCCACTGTAACGTCGGTCGAACTCCAAAAGCCTGCGCGGTCGATTATGTCGTTGAGAAAGACGGCGATATAAAAGCCCGATACGATTGCGAGCGCGAAAAATACGGTATCGATCAGGGCTCCTACCGGACCTTGCTTGCGGTGCGGGCCGGCGACCGGGAACACCAGAAAGGCGATCGTCAGGATGAAGCCAAGATGGATGGATCGTTGGTAGAAGAGACCGAGCGGATTTATGCCCGCTGTGTAGAGCTGAAACAGCACCAGGGCGACTGACAGAATGATGACCGCCAGACGGATGGGCCAGGGGCGCTCCACCACGGAACTGGTCGGAGGCGGTATGTCCGGGGTCAGCGTGCCCTGTTGCTGGAAGATCGATTTCAGCATGAATTTTCTCCCTCGTGTCCTGAGCCATTCAGGACGATGCGCACGGCCTCACGTGGCGCTATGGCAGACAGGTTCTCGTCTCGTTGATTGACAATGATCCGGTGGTCGACTCCGGGCGCCCCTACACGCAGGCGCAGGCAATTATTGGGTACGGGCTCGTTTATGTTCTCGATCCAGTAGCCGCCCTCAGGTGCCGAAACCATCGTGCCGCGGCCAGGAATATGGCCCAGCCCTGCTGCAAAATCGGGTTGATGGGATCTTTCGAGTAGCATCTGCCCTTCGCTCGCGACAAAGCAGTCCCGGACGAGAAAGTGCTGGACCGAATGATTCCAGAAAATGCACCACCGCGTACCCTCGGCGACCGGTTCCTGAAAGATGGTTTGGCCGTTTTCCAGGAGAACTTCCAGCACCAGACCATCGTTCTCGTCGGACAGCGCTACGGTTGAAAGGATCAGGGCGAGCACCAGGCTCGCCCCACCCATCTTGCCCTTAGGGCCGGGCATTTTCGGGAATGTCCGCTCCGGCTTCCTCGTAGTAGCGGATCGCCCCGGGATGCAGCGGAATCGGGGTTGCGCCCAGTGCAAACTCGATCGTCGTGTCGTTGGCCGCCGGGTGGATTGCCCGCAGGTAGTCGACCTGCTCATGGAGCAGCTTGGTTACCTGATAGGCCAGTTCTTCATCCATGCTGGCGCTGACCACCAGTGCGTTGGGGATGCCGACCGTAGGTGTTTCGGTATCAACACCCTCGTAGCTGTTGGCCGGAAGAACGTAATCGGCAAAGATCGGCTCGACATCCTTGGCTGCCGCGACTTCTTCTTCGCTCAATGGAATCAGGCGAATTTCGCGGGCCACGGCCAGAGACATGATCGAGGAGGTCGGAGGGCCGACGCTCCAGATGCCTGCATCAATATCGCCGTCGCGCAGGGCATCTGCTGTTTCGTTGAAGTTGAGACGCTGGGCTGCGGCAAGGTCCTCATAAGTGATGCCGTTGGCATCGAGGATGGCCTGGGCGTTGAGTTCGGTACCCGAGCCGGGTGCGCCGACCGAAACCCGCTTTCCAACGAGGTCGGACAGCCCTTGGATGTCGGAATCTGCAGGGACGACGATCTGCACGGCGTTGGGATAGAGGGCGCCAAGCGACAGGATATCGACCTGACGACCATCGAATGCGCCGGTGCCGGTATAGGCCTGGGCAACGGTGTCTCCGAGCGCGATGGCAAAGTCGGCCGCACCCTGATGGACCAGCGCCATGTTTTCCACCGACGCGCCAGTGACTTCGGCAACGGCGCTGTAGCCTTCGAGATTTTCGGTGACCAGTTCGGCCAGACCACCGCCGATCGGATAGTAGGCGCCACCGGTTCCGCCGGTTGCGATGGAAAGTTGCTGTTGGGCAAACGCGGGTGCGTTCACCGCCAGCGCGCCGATTATGGCGCAGGCTGTCAGAAGTTTCATTGTTTCCTCCCAATTGCAGCCAAAGGGACTGCATGGTTCCTCTCTAGCGCCGGGATCCCGGTCGCTACACCAGCCACGCTTCCTCTGCATGGCCGGCGAGGTATTTATTGCAATCGCTGTGCCAACGGCGCGATAATGTGCCTGGCGCGATAAATCCTTTCATTTCAGGTTCTTACAGATTCGAGTGGTCATTTTGATTCAACGCGATCGGCAAGAAATTGCCGATGGCCAGCGATTTTGCGCAACTTATTGCCCATATTGATCGTCGGCCTCGCGTCTCCTGATGCCGAGCCTCGTCATTTTTTCGTTGAGGGTTCTCCGGGGTACACCAAGTTTTTCGATCACTTCGCTGATGCGGCCGCCGCTATCGGCAAGGGCGCGCTCGATGATGCGACGTTCATAGGCCTCGAGTTGCTGGGCGAGAGGCATGACGTCCGCGAGATCTATGGGCCGGCTGTTATCGGCGGCCGCAAAACTGCTAAGACCCAGCGCGTGCCGCTCGGCAACATTGCGCAACTCACGCACATTGCCCGGCCAGTCATGCCGCATCAGGGCGTCGAGTGTGGCTCCTTTAAGGGGCCGGGTCTCGCGATTGTGGCTGCGGGCCGCCTCTGCCGCGAAAAACTCGAAAAGAAGTGGGATGTCATCTCTGCGGTCGCGCAGGGGCGGGATGTTGAGCTCGACAACAGAGAGACGGAAATAAAGATCGGAACGGAAGGCTCCCGTGGCGCTTTCGGCCTTCAGATCGCGCTTTGTCGCCGCAATTGTCCGGAAATCGACGGGAACGGATGTGTTGGAGCCAAGTCGTTCGATGACGCGTTCCTGTAATGCTCTCAAGAGCTTGGCCTGCATTGCCAAAGGCATCGATTCAACTTCATCGAGCAGAAGGCTGCCCCCGCTTGCGTGCTCGATCTTGCCGATCCGGCGGCCGGCGGCGCCAGTAAAGGCACCGGCTTCGTGCCCGAACATTTCAGTTTCCACCATAGTATCGGGAATGGCGGAGCAATTGACGGCCACGTAATTGCCCTTCGCGCGTCGACCCAGATCATGAAGACATCGAGCCACGAGATCCTTGCCCGATCCGGTTTCCCCATAGAGCACGACGCTGACGTCGGTTGCCGCGATTTCTGATACTGCTTCGCGAAGGCGCTCGATTTCGCGCGAGGTGCCCAGAATCCTGTTGCGCAACGTGTCGGCCGGTGCTGCCGCTGCCAGATACCGGTTTTCCAGTACAAGGCGACGTTTCTCGGTTGCGCGGCGTACGGTCTGAGCCAGGCGTTCGGGATCGAAGGGCTTTTCGATGAAATCATATGCACCGATACGCATCGCCTCGACAGCGCTTTCAATGTCGCCCTGACCGGTCATGAGGATCACGGGGATGTCCGGATCGATTTCCAGGATGCGGCGCAACAGAGCCATGCCATCCATGGATGGCATGCGCAAATCTGTGAGGACGATACCGTTGAGGCCCGCTGAAATATGTTCGAGCGCGGATTGGGCCGATCCGAAGCTCTGCGCATCATGTCCGGCGACCCCGAGCCATTGCTGCACCGCATGGCGCATTGGCTCTTCGTCATCGACGAAAACGACGGTCTGCCGTTCAGCCATTGCCTGCCACCTCGCTTTGCAGTGCCGGCGATGCTTGGTTTGCCGCAAGGAGTTCGATAGTCAGGACAGCGCCGCCATCAGGACGGTTTGCAGCTCTGAGCGAGCCACCGAACTCGCGAATGATCTCGTAGGAGATCGTCAGGCCCAAACCCAGACCGGCCCCGGACGACTTGGTGGTGACGAAGGGGTCGAACAGCGTTTCCAGTATGGCCAGGTCGAAGCCGGGACCGTTGTCACGGACCTCGATGAAGATGCGTTCGCCAGCGGCACGCATGGAGAGCTCGACAATCGGATCGGGCGTTTCGGACACAGCGTCGATGGCGTTACGGACCAGATTGATGACGACCTGTTCGAGCCGGACGTCGTTTCCCAGCGTAAAGGCTGGGATAATCGATGTTCGTATTGTGATGGCCTCTGTCTGCAGTTGAACGTCAACAAGGTCGAGCGCCTTCTGGACGGCACGATCCACCGAAATCACTTCAGCCGGGCCCATGCCTTCCTTGCGCGCGAACGATTTGAGGTGGGAGGTAATTCGCCCCATGCGCACAGCCAGATTGTCCACCTTTTCGAGATTGTCGAGGACGGCACCGGTGTCGCCGAGAGGCGCAAAGACCCGTGTGGTGGCAATATAGGTGCGCATGGCGGTAAGGGGCTGGTTGATCTCGTGCGCTATGGCAGCAGACATCTGCCCAAGCGCGGCGAGCTTTCCCGCCTGTATCAGATCGTTCTGCGCGCTGCGCAGTTCGCGTTCAGTTCGCCGGCGCTCCTCCACCTCGATATGCAGGGTCTCGTTGACCTCACGAAGCGCGCTGGTGCGCTCCGCAACGCGCTGTTCGAGTTCGGCCCTGGCGGTCCGTTCCATGGCAAAGCTCCGCTGGCGCTGGGCGAGGTAAAACAGGATGGCGATCACCAAGGCCGAGCCCGTTGCGCCGATCATGGTTCCGTCGCGACTTGCATCGGCGACGCTCGAGAGATCCGTAAGTTGGTTTACCGTCCAGCCCAGCTCGGGAATGTGAACCGTCTGGCGTAAAAAACTCCCATTGGCGGGAAGACCTTCGATCCAGACCTGACCACCGTCGGACGAGTGCTCTTCGATCCGCAATTGTTCGATTTCAGTGCCCGCATATTGCTGGGTGCTCTGGATTCTGGTGATGGCGGTTTCGTCCACCGGTGCGAGCGAGCGGTATTTCCAGTCGGGACGGCTGGCGAGGAAGATGATGTCGTTCTCATCTGTCACCATTATGTGTTCCGCGGCTCGGGCCCAGATTGCTTCGAGGTCATCGAATTCGATCTTGGCGACGGTGACCCCGGTCGGCCTATCTCCGCCGACTGCGCGGGCAATGAAATAGCCCGCTCTGCCGGTCGTAACGCCAATGCCGAAATAGGTGCCCTCGCCACCGGCTATGGCCTGGGTAAAATAGGATCGGAAGCCGTAGTATTGGCCGACAAAGCTGCCCTCGGTATTCCAGTTGCTGGCTGCGATCGTGTGACCATCAGGTTTCATGACGTAGAGCGCTGCCGGGCTGCCCGACGCTTCGATTGTCTCGAGCTTGCGATTTAGAACATCTATGGCGTCCGGGTCCGACGATCCGCCAAGGACGGCCTGCACGTCCGGATCGAGTGCGAGCACCAATGGAAAATGGGTATTTTGGGCAATGGTGTCGCTTATCGTCTGCGCGACGAGTTCGGCGCGCGTTTCCCCGGTGGATCGCGCGGCGTTAAGCGCCGATTGTTCCCAGAAGACGCGGGCTCCCATGGCGCTGGTGACGACCACCAGCGCTGCCAGCGCGATCTGTACATATTGGCGCAGCCTGTCTTTCCTCATCCCCTTTGAAGGTTAGCGGCGGCAGAACCGCCTGCCTAGCCCTTAAACGGCGGCAGGGCACCAATACGTGCGCTCGCGTGCGAGGATCGGCAGGTCGTGAGGACGCCAAGCCAGGAATTTTCCCAGTTGCGGCAGTTAGGACTTTGGTTGGTCTGGACGCCCGCGGCCCTGCAGCATAAGCAGGACTGGAAACCCCCTTTGGAGATGGCACGTGGCACGCAAAACTCTTGAAACCTGGATCGCGGAAAGCAGGTTCGATGCGGCTGTAGGGGGCATTTTCGGGATGGTCGCCGACTGCGCTATCGAGATTTCGGTCGCGCTGCGCGTAGCCTCGACGGCCGGTGACACAGGGGCTGCGCAGGCAATAAATGTGCAAGGGGAAGTGCAGAAAAAGCTCGACGTCGTCGCCAACGATATTTTTCTGAGGCGGGGAGAGGCCAGCGGGGTTCTGGCTGCCATGGTATCGGAGGAACTGGACGACATAGAACTGGTGGCTGGAGCGGGCAATGCGCGCCATGCGTTGGTTTTCGATCCGCTTGACGGTTCGTCCAATCTCGAAATCAACGGCGCGGTGGGGTCCATCTTTTCCGTGCTCGACCTGCGCAAGAGTTCAGGGATCACGACTGCAGATGTATTGCAGCCGGGGAAAAAGCAGATTGCCGCGGGCTACGCCCTGTATGGCCCCGCTACACTTCTGGTGCTGACGACAGGGCAGGCGGTAACAGTGTTCAGCCTGGACGAGGCAAGTGCTGAATTCGTTGTGGTTCGGGACAAGGTGGAAATCCCTCAAGAGGCGGCCGAGTTCGCCATAAATGCATCGCGCCAAACGCGTTGGTATGCGCCGACCCGCGCCTTCATCGACGCCTGCCTTGCCGGAAAGTCCGGCCCGTTCGGCAAGAGCTACAACATGCGCTGGTGCGCAGCGATGGTCGCCGATCTACATCGCATATTGTGCCGGGGAGGAGTCTTTCTCTATCCCGAGGATGAGGACACCAAAGGCAAGGGGGGACGACTGCGCCTACTTTATGAAGCCAATCCCATGAGCATGATCGTCGAAGCGGCTGGTGGTGCCTCAAGTACAGGGACGGAGCGTCTTCTCGACCTCGAGCCTTCGAACCTGCATCAACGGATTGGAATCATCATCGGTTCGCGCGGTGAGGTCGAACGCGCGAAATCGTTCTATTGAACTGGGCTCAGTTGCTTAACGCCCAGTAAACCCTTTCATGCAGTTTTGCTGAAACGGCGTAAGTTTACTGAAAATCCATTCCGATACTGTGTGATCTACGTAGAACCGGCAATGCCGGTCGCAATCGTGCGGTTTATTGGGCGCCAAAGGCGCCGGAGATGGACGAACGGGCATGGGACGCAGTTTGTGGGACTTGGTCCGGCGCGAAGATGGCGTCGTGGCCGTGATTTTCGCCGTTATGGCAATACCGTTCATCGCGATGGCCGGATGGGCCGTCGATTACGTACGCCTTCAGCATGTAAGAGAATTTCTGCAAAATCAGGTCGATTCGGCCGCCTTGAGCGCTTTCGTGGAAGAGGATGAGACCTGGCAGACAAAATGGGGGCTCGTTGAATCTGTAGCGTTAGCTGAAATCGATCGTGAGTATCAGGGCAGCTGGGCGCAAAACGTCATTCTCACACCAGACCGGATCAGCGACTACGACCTTGAGGTAACTGCTTCTGCACTGGTGCCACTCGCGTTCATGAGTATCCTGCCCGGGGTTCCGGACACCCAACTTGTCTCAGTATCGGCGACCGTGCGGTTTTCTGACGTTAAAGAAGTTCGAGAGCCGCCTGACACTTCATTACTTGATCCCGAGGCCGGCGATTTTAACCGGCTCTGGATGTATTGCTTTTGGCCGAATCGCCCGGAAAATGACCCGGATTTGCCGCGTCGGACGCGCATGGTGCCGGTAGCCGACAACGGCGGTTCGGAGTTTCTTGCCGATTTCGATTCACCTCCGACCACACCGGGTCTGGTTTCGATTTATAACAGCATAGCCACGTCGAACCCTCTTGGATTGGATGGGGTAGAGCAGGGCCCGTGGCGTATATCGGAAGGTGCCAACACCAACGACCGCGAATACGAGTATATGTGGCCCGACTGTGCGCAAGGCTCTTTCCTGAGCTTTCGGTTGGAGAACGTCCGTTTCGCTCGTACGCAGCAGCAGTACTGGGACACCGGCGCAGCGCCCAACAACGGTGGAGACAAGAAGACGGGCCGCTTCAACTATTACACCGATACCTTTTTCACGTTGGGAAGCACCACCGAGCAATACGCTGGACTCCAGGGTCCAGAGCCCTATGTCCCGGCGGGACAGACGGTCAATATTCTCGAGACTGTTCTTTGTGACACGATCGAAGACTGTCGCCCGGCAAGCCAGGGCGGCGTTATCCCTGAGGGTACCAATCGCACACCACAGCGGGCCACTGGGAGTTGCGATGGTAATGAGGGAAAGTATATGTACTATGGCTGGGAAGATCGGCCCCCTGGGCTGTCGGGTACCTCCAGCAACTGGCAGCATATTGCTTGGACCGACCGGGACTATGACGATATTCGCATCATCATCAAATGCCCGACCTTTGAAACGGTGGGCGAGCGGAATGCGCGCCTGATCTACTGACCTTGGCTATTGTTACGAACAGCGGAAGGGACGGTTTTCGACCGTTCCTTTTTGCTGTGGGCGGGTGCCGGGGCAGGCGTTGATGTTCGAAGCAGAAAAACCACTTGTCTCTCAGCGCCCAACCGGGTAAACGCCCCCGCAGTTCTAACTCTTGATTAACGGTTGTGAGCAATGGGCAAGGAAAAATTTAGCCGTAACAAGCCGCACTGCAACATCGG
>SWCE01004008.1_pt1 | contig 28271 bp, 24 predicted proteins | sample 4690061 | NCBI WGS metagenome assembly SWCE01 (sample SAMN10267279, study PRJNA491770) | bioreactor metagenome | isolation source: DHS bioreactor inoculated with subseafloor sediment | place: Japan: off Shimokita Peninsula | collected 2012-10
GCGCTTGCTACACCAGTTCTGAACCAAGAAACATACCTACCGGAGGACCCAATAATTACTCCGACCCCATTTAAACCTGTTTTCATCGAAGACGAGCCGAACAACGACCTGACATTGTGGATCCCTGATTATTTGGAGGATATTCAATTTAATTGGGAAGAACATTCACAAATCATTATTAGCGAAGCTAGAGAGGATGCGGTTTGTACGCTACAAGCAGGGAATAAAGGAAATAAGATTGGATATTTGACGCTGGCTCTTGTCACCCCATTTAATACAATACAGGACGAATTATCGATTGAACAAATTAATAAGGTAATGATAGGTGATGATGCAAGCCAGTCAACAACAGGTAAATTATTTGTTTCAGAATCCGTTTATAGTGTGGTTTCTGAATCGCTGGGGAATTTATCGGGGAATGTTGTGATTGTGCCTGAAGATGAATTATTTTTGGAAGTGAGCCGATCTTCAGAAAATTTAGGGCTGGTTCGGTTCGATTATCTAGCACCTCATTGGAAAGTAATGAGAATTGCCAATATTTCTCCTTTAGATAAGCGATTTGATTCACAAAGTTATTATTTTAATTTGCCAATCAGTGTGGTTTGTATGAATGATGAACTATCTCAAATGATGATTGATCAACTCAAAGAAGAATATACAAATCGGTCGGAAGAAAAAATTACGTCTATTTTGATGACCGGTACAACAGCTTTAACGCGAGCCACGGCCGATCGAATGGAGAGATTCGGAACCACATACCCTGGTGTAAATATAAAGTTCTGGTTCGATAACTCAGATATTCGGCATGTTTCCAGTGAAACATCATTTTATGCTGGTTGCCCACCGCCAAATCCAGTTCAGAAGAATTTGGTGTTTTGTTCAGATCCAAAATATTTAGAATTATTCACTTTTCTACAGGTTGATATAATCGAATTAACTGGGAATCATCTCCTGGATAAAGGTATTGGACCATTTGAGAATACGCTAGACTTACTTAATCAAACTGGCTTTAACTATTATGCTGCTGGTTTTTCTATAGAAGAAGCACAGAGCCCGTTATTATTAAAGCATAACGGTAATAAATTTGCTTTTTTCGGTTGTAATCCAGCAGGTCCAGCCAATGTCTGGGCGACCGATTCAAGAGGCGGTGTCAATAATTGTGATTATGCTGAGATGACTGATCAAATCCGAGCATTGAAACAAGAGGGATATTTGCCAATTGTAACCTTCCAATATTTTGAGTCCAATTCAATGCGGGCATCGACCACACAGATGAAAGATTTTAGAGAAATGGTGGATGCAGGTGCGGTGATTGTGAGTGGCAGTCAGTCCCATGTGCCGATGTCCATGGAGATTTATCACCAGGCTTTTATTCATTATGGCTTAGGTAATTTATTTTTTGATCAGATGGATTCCATCATTAACCGGCAGGAATTCTTAGATCGTCATATTTTTTACGAGGGCAGGTACATAGGAACAGAATTGATGACAGCAATGCTTGAAAATTATGCACAGCCAAGGCCAATGACGCCAAGTGAGAGAGCAAGTTTACTTGAGGATGCGTTTAGAAATTTTACTTTTATGGTTGAGGAGAATGAATAATGAAAATTTTTGATGTGACCGTCCCGATTACAAATTCTATGGCTGTCTGGCCAGGAGACCCTGCAGTGAACAATCATCTGGTGGCAGCAATTGAAAACGGGGACGAGGCGAATGTTACCGCTATTCATATGTCTGCCCATACAGGTACTCATATTGATGCTCCCCGGCATTTCGTTGAAAATGGTGATGGCATCGAGAGTTTGCATCTCAGTACTTTGTTGGGAGAGGTGGAGGTTGTTGAAATTGATTCTAACGTAGATCACATTGATGTAGATACATTAGCAGGCCTCAACAAAGAACGCTGGAAGACAAGAGTACTATTTAAAACCCGTAATTCAAGATTGCGATTGATCGAAAAACAGTCTTTTGATCAGGCATTTACAGCGTTATTACCTGAGGCAGCAAACTATCTTGTCAACCGGGGTGTAAAATTGGTGGGAATCGATTATTTATCGATTGCACCATTTGAGAATGGGATGGATACGCATCTGGCATTTTTAAAAAATAATGTCATCGTGATTGAAGGTTTAAACTTATCCGATGTATCAGCTGGGATTTACAATTTGATTGCATTACCTATTTTGTTGGAAAATGGAGATGGTGCTCCTGCCAGGGTCCTGTTGATTCAGAGCTAATGGTTATTTGGGAACAATCAGCGTAAATCCGCCATCCACAACAATCACCTGACCACAGATCATATCTGCACCCGGACTACATAAAAAAGCCACGATTTCTGAAACATCTTCGGGTGTGACCAGTCTTCCAGCCGGTGTATTTTCAATCGTTTTCGAGGTAACATCCGCATTATTCATAAATGCGAAGTGTTTTAATGCGTCGGTTTCAACCATTCCAGGTGAAACGGCATTGACATGGATGTTCTTCGGAGCTAATTCAACCGCCATATAACGGGTAAGTGCATCAAGAGCAGCCTTGGATGCTCCAACCGCGATGTAATCTGGCAAAACACGGGTTGCACCAGGACTGCTGATATTAATAATGTGGCCACCACCAGTATTTTCCATGAGCGGTACAGCTTGTTGACTGCATAGCATAGCACCACGGACATTCACTTGCATTGTGTAATCCCAACCGGAGGCTTTTTGCTGGGTAAGTGGACGGTTGAAGCCACTGGCAGCATTATTAATAAGAATATTCAGTTTTCCATATTCAGAAGAAATTGTCTGAAACAACGTATTAATATCCTCTTCTTTGGAGATATTTGCTTTAATGACCTGAGCCTTCTTCCCCAGTTGACGAATAATCCTCGAGGTTTCCTCGGCTTGCTCACGGTTTCGGCTGTAATTGACGATTAAATCTGCACCTGATTGCGCCAATTTAATTGCAATTGCTTTACCAATTCCTCTTCCGGAACCGGTCACCAGCGCAATCTTACCTTCTAAATTGAGAGAATTATTATTCATTATTCAAGAACCTTAATATTTTGTTTCTATAACGGGGAAAATGGATCCATCCGTTGTATTGATTTCATTTAATTCCCCGTTATTCAACATTCTGGATATTTTGTTTGTATCTTTCTTCAGTTTTTCAATGTTAATTCCCAAACAAAAACCCGAATAGGGCAATAGCCATTTTTCGGCCCGGATAAACATTTTTTGAGCGCCAATGAAATTCCGGTGTTGAATATGGTAATAAGCAACCCCAATTTGTAATATCCCTCTAAATAAATCCCGAATGGGTTGCGTCTCGTCTCGCCAGGCTAGCTCTAATTCCTCATGAGCATCAAAAAACTTTTTTTGATTAAATAATTGAATCCCTTTTATGACTCTTGGATCCATGGGTTTGAGGTCTGTGTGTTTATGGTTCATCATAACAATTATTTAAATTTCAAAAATTATAACATAGCGCGCCAATCAAAATGTTAACGGTTTTCTGATGCATAATTAGGACGATATGATAGGATTAAGATACAAAAATATTTCGTATCGAGGAGAGGTATGAGAAACCCGAGAGCTGATGAAGTAATTTCTGCTGAATTATCTGATAATGAAATTTACGATCTGTGCGTACAAACAAATTTTTGGACATGGTCTGCTCAGGCAAAAGTTGATCCGATTGCTGTCAATAATGCAAAAGGGGTGTATTTCTGGGATATCTTTGGGAAGAAATATTTAGATTTCAATTCCATGGTGATGTGTGTGAATATTGGACATGAAGACGAGCGGGTCATTAAATCGATGGTGAAACAATTGTATGATTTACCATTTGCTGGCCCTAGAATGGCTACCAAGCCAAGGGCTCTATTGGGAAAAGCATTAAAAAGCATTTTGCCAGAGGAATTAGACCACTTTTTGTATACCTTAGGTGGATCGGATGCAAATGAGAATGCAATAAAATTAGCCCGATCCTACACTGGTAAGTTTAAAATCCTGACTCGCTACAGGTCATATCATGGGTCTACGTATGGGGCAGTCGCCTTGACCGGTGACCCGAGGAGATTAACCTGGGAACCTTCGGTAATGATGGGAGTGGTTCATTTTTTGGATCCCTATCGATACAGGTCTACTTTTCATCAACACAACCCCGATATTTCAGAAGCAGATTTTGCCAGAGATTACGTTAAGCACCTGGAAGAAGTGGTTATGTATGAAGGTCCTGAAACGATTGCAGCTATCATGATAGAAACGGTGACCGGCACAAATGGAGTCATCATTCCTCCTGATGGTTATATCCAGGGGGTCAGAGAATTGTGTGACAAGCATCATATTGTGATGATCTGTGATGAGGTCATGAGTGGGTTTGGGCGAACTGGAGAATGGTTTGCCTTTAATCATTGGAATATTGTGCCAGACATCGTAACCATGGCTAAGGGACTATCATCAGGTTATGCTCCACTGGGCGCCATCGCCATGCGCAAAGAAATTGCCCAGGCATTCAACGACAAAATTTATCAGGGTGGATTGACATACAATGGTCATGCTGTCTCCCTGACAGCAGCCTTTTCTGTGATAAATGTTATGAAAGAAGATAAGCTGGTTGAAAAAGCGCGCGATAAAGGAAAATTATTGAAATCCTTGTTGCAGGAGATGTATGAAAAACATCCTTCTGTGGGAGAAGTACGGTCCATAGGATTATTTGGTGTTCTAGAACTTGTGAAAAATAGAGATACGAAAGAGCCTTTATCACCGTTTAATCAAAATAGTCAGGTGATGCTTAAATTTAGAAACTTCTGTTTAGATCAGGGATTATATATTCATATTCATTGGCACAAGATACTCATTATTCCCCCATTAATTATTACTGAAGAACAATTGCGGGAAGGATTTAGCATTATCGATAAAGGCCTTGAAATTACAGATGCATCAATTCAATCATAATTGCAACTAATTTCAATGTTAAGCATCAATAATATAATAAGCTTCAGGAGAAAAAATGGAATTAATTTTAAATAAAGTAATACCTTCTGAAAATGAAGGAAAAAAAATTGAAAAAATGATAATTATTGGGGCTGGTCCTGCCGGTTTGTCTGCTGCTCTGTACGCAGCCAGAGCGGAATTAGAACCACTTGTCCTCACAGGCATGTCTTTGGGTGGACAGGCTTCCCTGACCCATACGATTGAAAATTACCCAGGATTTCCAGACGGTGTCGGTGGTGCCGAATTAGGAGAGTTGTTTCAAAAACAGGCTGAGCGATTCGGGGCCAGATTTGAATTTGACACTGTAACCGAAGTAAATTTCTCGGTATCTCCCTATGTTGTGAAAACATATGGTAGTGAGTACAAAGCAGAAACAGTTATCATCAGCACCGGGGCTAGCCCTAACCATTTAGGCGTCCCTGGAGAAATAGAATTGACCGGAAAAGGTGTTTCTTATTGTGGAACATGTGATGGTTGGTTTTTTAAAGACAAAGATATCGTGGTGGTAGGCGGTGGTGATTCTGCGCTGGAGGAAGGGGTTTTCCTAACCCGTTTCGCCAAAACGGTAACGATTGTTCACCGGCGAAATGAATTGAGAGCCGGAAAAATCCTGCAAACCCGGGCATTCAGCAATCCAAAAATTCGATTTATTTGGGACTCAGTGGTGGAAAAAATTAATGGGAATACTGCCGTGGAAAGTGTGATTATCAAAAACGTAAAATCCGGTGAAGAAATAACGTTTCCAACAGATGGTGTTTTCGTGTTTATTGGACACACACCAAATACGGATTTATTCAAAGGTCAATTGGAAATGGATGGAAGTGGGTATCTGAAAGTTGACTCAAAAATGCAAACAGAAATTCCGGGCATTTACGCTGCCGGTGAGGTCATGGATCCCACTTTCAAACAGGTCGTCTCATCTGCTGGTTGGGGCGCAGCAGCAGCTATTCAAGCGACAAAATACCTTGAAGAGAAAAATTCATAAATTTTTGCTAGCATTCAAAAGAGCCTGAAATATCAAGGCTCTTTTATATTTAATAAGGTTTTAGGTATCATTTCAAAAAAACATAATTCCCCAAATTATTGATATGATACGATTTTTGTTTATGGTGAGGGAGTGGAAGCTACGTTCGCCCACCAAATGAATGTTCTGGGGTTACTAACGTTACCGCCAGGCTGATAAATTGCCTGTCCATCTGCACTGCTTCCTGTTTGGCGAACAACCATGACTGTCCAACGCAAAACATGAGGGACGTTGCTATTAGGACGGAAATTCGTTGGCACAATAAATTTTGTGTCGGTAACATAGTCGACCAAACGGCGACCTTCTCCTTCGGTAACGTCTTCCACAGTAACAGCGTAGTACTCATCGGATCGTAATGTTCCCACAGAAGACCATTGGAGTGCGATTGTGTCATTGGCAGCGGTAAATGGCGCGCCATCAGCTGGTAAAAGCAAACTGGGTGCTTGATAGGGAGGAGGATTGGTAGCAGTAGGTGTGGGACCTGCCGTTGGCAGCCTCTCACATAAAGGAATTACTAATGGTTGACCTTCATAAACAATATCTGAAGTCATGCCATTCCACTCTCTGATGGCATCCATTTCCACGTTGTAATTCCGTGCTATGGTACTCAGCGTATCTCCCGCCCCAACCGTATAGGACGTGGTGGTACAGGCTGCAATCGTTGAGTCGACTTCACTCAATGTCGCCGTTGGTTGTGGTGAGGGGGTAGGAGTCGGTTGAGGGATCATCAGTGTTTGCCCTATGACAAGATTGTCGCAACTCGCGGAGAGATTATTCCTGACAACGATACTATTGACGGAGACATTGAACAGGAAAGCAATATCAAGACAGGAATCGTTGGATTGAACTACATATTCCAGGTCGGGTAAGGGAGTCATTGTTGGTTCAATGGTAGGCGTCAATGTCAACGTAGGTGTTATGGTAATCGTAGCAGTTATGGTGACTGTTGGAGTAGCTGAGGGTTCCACAACCATGCCTGTTTGATTCATAACCGCATAAACAGCCCCAGCACCGATAGCTAGAAATAATATCACCAATGCGATGACGAGCGGCCACGCAATAGTTATTGATGGAACTTTGGGGCCTTTAATTTCCGTTTTCTTGGAAGATTTTTCGGTAGACTTTGAAATTGAGGATCCACACACCAGACATCTGGTTGCATTTGGGCTAAGTCGGGAACCACAAACTGGACAGGTGGATGATTGATCTTGATTATTATTTGTTGTCATTTTTATTCCTATTAGATGTCAAATACAAATTCAATTTCGCATTATAACACAGCAAGAATTCAATTAAAAATTCTAAATTATGGATTGATTTTCATGTTTATGATATCCTGTGGCAATGAATGTCGCACACAGCGTGTATTTACATATTCCATTTTGTCAAAAAAGATGTTCGTATTGTGATTTTAACACATATTCAGGCTTGAATCATCTCATTCCGGCTTATGTCCATCAACTCGGGAAAGAAATTTCTTATTATGGCAATAAATTCTCATATGGTTTGCCGGTAAAATCCATTTTTTTTGGCGGAGGTACACCTTCATTAATCGAAGGCGATCTTTTTCGATTCTTGATGGATGAACTATCGAAGAATTTTGATATTTTATCGGATGCTGAGATCAGCCTGGAAGCGAATCCAGGAACAGTAACTTTGGAATATTTAAAAAGCCTAATCGAAAAGGGATTCAATCGGATCAGTTTCGGCCTACAAACTTCCAATCCAACTCACCTTGCTTTGATGGGGAGAATACACGATCATTATCAATCCATACAGGCCATCCATTGGGCAAAACAAGCCGGATTTACAAACATCAATCTGGATTTGATCTATGGGCTACCGGGACAAAGCCTGGATGAATGGAAAAAAACGCTTGAGGACGGTTTACGGTTAACAACTCAGCATTTCTCTCTATACGCCTTGGGGATTGAAGAAGGAACAGCATTACATGACTGGGTAGGAAAGGGTCTGGTTGAAAATCCTGATCCTGATCTGGCTGCTGAGATGTATGAATTAGCCGACAGGTTACTGGTTGCAGATGGTTTTGAATGTTATGAAATCTCAAATTATTTCCTGTCCGATAAAAATATAGATTATCGCTGTCAGCATAATTTACAGTATTGGCGTAATCAACCCTATTTAGGGCTGGGTGCTGGAGCTCATGGATATGTTGACGACATGCGCTATGAAAATGTCAGGGTCATTTCAGAATATATTAATTTGATTAAGAATGCGGATATTGATTACTTTTCTAAAAGTCCGGTTGTAAAATCTGAAATTGAAAATGACAAGTTTACCGCCATGCAGGAGACCATGATGCTGGGATTGAGATTGGTGTCGGAAGGAGTATCGATTCACGAATTTACCCATCGTTTTCAGGTATCTCCGTTGGAAGTATTTGCGAAGGAAATAAAATATTTGGAAGAAAACCATTTAATTGAAATTTATCAGCAAGAGATTATTCGATTGACGAAGAATGGAAGATTGCTGGGAAACCAGGTTTTTTACCATTTTGTAAACTAAGTGACGATCACTTTTGTTCCCAGCCCACGTGCTTCGATTTTGTCACCGTTATTTACAGGCGTGCACCATCTGAAAAGCCATTTTGCTTCCTCAGTTTTCATATTAATACAACCCCGGCTCATGCGAATTCCAAAATTGTGATGCCAATAAGTGCCATGAAATGCAATCCCGGTAACCGGCTCGAAGAAAGATGTCCACGGAACACCCGGGAGTTCATACGCATAAATGTCAGAGGTTAGATTTCCATCGCCCATGTGCTTCGAAGGTAATTTAGATTGGACGTAAAATGTTCCCTTGGGGGTGTCAGTGGGAATTAACGTCGGATCCGGGTTGCGCATAGGCACCCCCGATGAGATTGTGGTTTCAAATACGATCTTGTCCCCTTCAAAAGCTTTGAGAGTCTGGTAAGCTACTGAAACCTCCACCCGCTTCAAGTGTGGTGCCACATCTGGTGAGAGGGGTGTGAGCTCATCCGGGTTGATAATTCTTACATGGCTGGCTGGTACATGATAGTCGACATTTAACAATTCGTCTTTTAAGCGATACCAGGGCTCTTTATCCGGACCTTCGTCGAGACCCATTACCCAATGAGTAGATTGATAATATAACCTGTAAACCGGCTCCCAACCCAGAAAGAATCGATCCCGCATTGTTTGGGTCATAGGAACCGTAATTTCTCCCAAAACTCCTTCTTCAGGGATTTTTGCGTGAATGGTGTTGTAATTAATTTCTACTCTTTGCAAGTAACCGCTGTGAATATATCCGCCCCAGACACGATACCAGAGAGGGTTGTAGCCTGGACCAAATTCGGAAATCACCTCTCCATATACGTTGATAATTTCATCGCGGTAACGTTGATACAAAATGATGCTCTCATCATTTGGTTGTGAATGGATGCTTATAGAATCTCTGGCAACGCGCGCCATTAAATTACTTTTTTGCTCGCTTTCAAAGCCAAAAAATGGTCGAAAAGCCTGAGTAGTGACTGCTCCCAGGGTGATAGCAGACAATTTGAGAAAATCGCGGCGTGTTGGTTTTTGATACTTCATAAGACGATTATATCAACTATGGATGGTTATTTACTGAATTTGTAGAAACAAAAAAACCACTTTGAGTGGTTTTTATTGTCGGGGCAGAGAGATTTGAACTCTCGACCTCTTGCACCCCATGCAAGCACGCTAGCCGGACTGCGCCATGCCCCGATGGCGTTTATTATAGCTTTAGTTATTTGATTTGACAACCTTTTTGGTTTTTTTTGAAATAGATTTGATTATAATTTTTGCGCATAGGCATAAAAAGTAGGAATAAACTGAATTTTGCCTGGTTTTGATGGGGAGATGTGCTCAAAATCTCGATATTTTCGAATTTCTTTTTCTGAGGTTATTTTTTCCAAATCACGACGGGTTGTTTCCCACTCCGAATCGAGGTCACTGTTATTTCCTGATTTTTGGTGGGATCCCATGATTCCCCAGGAAATATTGGACAAGTTTACTTCTTCTAACCAACTTGCGATCGCACGGCCGCAGGATAGGTTTACTCCCTGTTGTGCTAACGATTTATTTTGCATCTTTCCTAATTGGTCCATAGGTGCAGGAAAATCAATTCTGGCAAGGTAATCCGGTTCAGCAAAACAGCATAACCAACCATTCTTTCGCGTTACTCTTGCCATTTCCTTTAGCAATATAATCGGATCTGATATCCAGAGTAACAAATAATGACAATAGGTAAGCGCAAATTTCTCGTTCTGGAAGGGTATCTGCATTCCATCCGCATTCAAGATTTTTGGTTTTGCTGCCTGGTTGTTAACAAATTTTAAAATTTGTAAATCAATATCCAATCCATACGTGTGATGTTCCATACTGGAAAATTCGCTTAAAACGGCCAAAGAGCCACAACCGACCTCCAGAATATTGGAATGATCAGGTAGTGAAATTTGTTTAAGGATGTAATCTCTCGTTTGTTTGGACCAGGAAGCTTGTTGTTGATAACGTAATGACCAGAATTCAAAATCATTCATTATTCATTGTTCAATTCCCGTGCTTTATTCCAAATGCTGTCCCAGGAATCCTGCAGGAAATTTCCAAGGATTTTGTTAGTCCCTTGAGTGGGCAGGGTGTCACCATCCGGTTCAAGGTACAACCAGGCTTTTGCAGCACCACTAGGAATGGTACCTTCAGTCTCTATTTCTGATGAGACGGGATTAAAATGAGAATATGGGACTGGTAAATCCCAATCCAAATTAAAACCAAATTCAGCAGCTTTATTTCGTAAATTGGAAACAAGATTTTCCAATTCCGGTTCTTTGAAACTTAAAGAAATATTATCTACTCCAATTTTTCTAAACTCTTCCAGTATTTTTAAATATTCATCTTCATTGGGCTTTTCGATGGTCAGATGGACGGTGGTATGAATATCTTCTGGAATAATTTTCCTAAGTGCCTCCCAGGAGCGCTCGTTGTCTGGTTCTAAAGTTACCAATAAATGATCCAGACCTGAGTTTAATAAGTTTTCAAGATATTCACTTTCAGCCAGCCGTAAGCCATCCGTAGATAAACCGGTCACCATGCCAAGATTCTCAGCAGCAATGATGAGTTCAAATAAGTCTGGTCTTAAGGTCGGTTCTCCACCTGTAAAAATTACATGTGGAATACCGGCTTGCCAGGCTTTCTGAAGTATTTGGGTCCATTCTGCGAGTGTTAATTCTCGTAATACCCGCTCTTTCGGAGATAAGCCAGTTTCATCTTGCCCGCTTAATTGATAAGTTAATGCACAATCTAACCGGTATGGTGCAACGGGAAAGTCCTTATAAGGGGTGGTTCGTTCAAAATCTAAATATGTTACTGGATCGAGATCGGGAGTGTGAATTAAGGTTTCCAAACGCGTCATAAAATTATCATAATCCTTTGTTACATCCGAATACGAAATTTGATAGCGTTTGGTAATCGATTCAAGTACTTCTGGCTGGGGGGTTTGTTTTATTAAATGATAAGCATATTCTGTCGCAGTTTGATTGAGATGGATGACAGTACTGGCATTGATAATAAGCATTCCTTCTCCTTCCGGATCAATTCTCAAGTGAAGTCGATATTGATAGTCACTATCCTTCGGAGCTTGATAATCGTAGAGTCCAGGTGGAAGAACCTGAGCTTTGTCGAAAAAAATTGATTTAATTTGTTGGATCAAATTTGACATAATTTCCTCCATGGATTAGGAAAAACAAGGTTTAAATTGCAGATTGTGATAGGGGGCAGCCTCCACCACATTCCTGAACAAGCTCGCAATGATTACATTTAAGAGGAAGATTTTTTCTCTCTCGCAATTGCACTGACAAATCATGATTCCAGATTGAATGCCAGGTATTAGAAAGAATATTTCCCAGGGGATGGTAATAGGATTGACAGGGCAGAACATCTCCATTTGGCTCAATACACATGTTATATAAAGCTGCAGTGCAACCCTTTACGCCTAAATCATGGGTGATTGGGTTAAAACGGCAATAATGTGTGGGTGTATACCAGATTAATTTCTGGTTATTTTTGGATGTTTTTTCTTTGGCAATTTCCAATAAAGGAGCTAATTGGGTTTCAGATAACCCGGTCCCAACATCTTTGCCTTTGCCGGAGTAAATCAAAGCATTTAACCCGACTGTGGGAACACCCAATTCAGCTAAGAAATCCAAAGTCTGGGGAATTTCTGCAAAGTTAGTTTTTAACATGGTGGTGTTTGTCATCATATAAATTTTATTTTGCAGAACATTTTTTATACCACTAATTGTTTCAGCCCAGGCACCTGGATAATTAACCATTTCATCATGGATTTGAGGATTTGAGGATTCAAGCGTAATTTGAATGTGATCCAGACCTGAAGAGACCAATTGTGAAAGAAAGTTGTTATCTGCCAATCTACGACCATTGGTGTTGATTCCGGTAATGATTCCCTTGTTTTCTGCATATCGAATAAGGTCTGGCAGATCATCACACAATGTTGGCTCACCTCCAGTAAACACGATATGTGGAATGCTTAATTCCCAAATTTTATCGATAACTTTAAACCATTCGTGTTTGGTTAAAGATGGAAACTGGCGTGACCGGGCATTATAACAATGGGTACAGTCATTATTGCATTGATATGTTATCGCAATATCCATACGGTAAGGTGCACTGGGTGTATGGGAGAATGGAAGATCCATATCCAAATCCAACTCACACAATGGGCAACCTTCATCTGGATCTGTGATAACTTCCATCTGAGCCAAAAAAGGTTTAGCGTCAAGAATTAATTGATCATTGCCAATATCAAAGTATTTTGCCAAGGAATTGATGATCTGTTGTTCTGAATGTTCTGATAAATGCCAATAGGCCATTGCGGTCGCACTGGGATTGAGATGATAAGCCCGGGATGCATTCACCAATAATAATCCATTGCCATCATTCTCAACGCGCAAGTGGATGCGATTTTTGCTGTGCTCTTTTTGCTGTTCAAAATGATAAATACCTGAAACAGGTAATTTGGGAATTTTCCTCTCCCGGGTTATTGGCCAAAAAGTAAAAGCCATTAACGGCCGCCTCCTGCACAAGCACAGGCACAACCCGCACAAGCACAGGCACAGGCGCAGGAACTGCCCCCGCCGCCGCCTCTAGAGGACCTTCCGGAAGAAGAAGATTTTGGAATGGGATTGGTTTTGTTCGTTATTCCACTGGTGAAGTTGGTTACATTTCCCACAACCCCTGAAGCAAAATTCTGGACACCATTCGTAATGGACGCTGCAAAATTTGCGCCAGGTAAAGTTGGAAGATTTATGGATGTTTTCCCTGATCCTACTGGCATTGGTGAAGCACTTACCTTTCCAAAGCCTGGCGTGCCTGAGGTTGTAGGTCTTACCATTGGATCATAACGCCACCACCAGGTTGGAATGAAGACAGGACCTGAGCCAAACGTATCCCTGGTTCGATCGTCGAAATTTTTATCCAACATGGTCCAATCGATATTTTCGTCAAATTTTTCAGATTTTACTTCTGGTGTCTGAGCCGTTTCGACCTGGTTCCAGGCTTTCTCCATGATATCTTTATAAAAAGCAATCGATTCTTTTCGGCTAAAACCTTTCATTTTTTTGGAGACAGTGTTAACCAGGTTTATGGTCATCGTTTGTAAATCAGTTTTTGTTTCTTTATTATCTTTTTGCATTGCATTCAAAAATTCGACCTCGTAAGGTTGTAAGCCTTCAGGTTTCGGTTCATTAACTTTAATTTTTAATGGGTCTTTATTAATAACTTCAGCTGCTCCCTTTTTTAGGACTGAGAATAAGATCATCATAAACACTTTGTCCATGGGTTGTTCCATCAAAATCGCAGCTTCGACGGCCGTTAAACCTCTTTTGATGCCATGTCCTTCAACAGAAATCTTCGGGGGGAGGTATTTGAGCTTACGCTTTTTTGCTCCAATGGTTGCAGAATAAATAGTCAAGGCAAAAAACCCAAATATACCCAGACAAACCAAGCCTGAGCAAATCGCATCGGAATCAAAGGTTATGGCTGGTGCTTTAACAATCTGTGATTCTGGTACTACTCTGGCAGGAAAACTGGCACCAAACGTATACTGGGTATAAGCATTGGCGTTTGGGCTATTCCATTGATAGTAAATACCACCCATGTTATCAAATCCACTTACCGGGGTAGGCTCCCCGGGCCAGTACGTTGGTGTGTGGTAACGAGGTTCATCTTCTGTCAATCCTATCGGTAGATACAGCGTTACTGTTAAATCAGTATTTCCGGTGACATATTGGGAACCAAACCAGGTTGGTGAGATTTCAAAACTGGCATAATTCTCATCCGCTTCAACCTCGGATGGATACAAAGATTTATTGATGGTTTCTACAAACACATGCAGCGTTCCGCTTTTTCCTGGTTGAATAGCCTGAGATTCAAGATCAATCATGATGCCAATATCAATATAGTCAGACTTTTCAATATTTGTTAAGGGAGACCCATTTAAATCGGCTGTGATACTGTTTAGTACATAATTATTATTTGGAAGTCCAATATCAATTATATCGATTGGAGACGCTCCAGGTTGATTTACCAAATCAAAATAATACTCAATCGACAAAGAACCATCTTCATTTACGAAGACATCCATTGTCTGTTTTTCGACTGCAAAAAAATAGTCCTGCGCATGGACAACGCCTGAATTACCTGCTAACATCAACAAAATTAATAAAACACTAAATAATTTTAATTTTCTAATCATATTAATCTCCATTAATCTTGAAGGTTACCATTTCGGTTCTTCGGTTAATTGATAGGTGGTATTGCAATAGGGGCAGGAAACCATTGGTGCTCCATTCACCAAAGAAATTGAATCCTTTGTCAATATCCCTCCACATTGTTGGCATTTCAGAGATTCAAGGTTTACATTCCCCGGAAGATCGACATTCAGCGTGACGTTGGTTGTAGTGGAATCCACTTTCTTTTTTTTGGTTACGAAGAAAATTATCCCAAATGCAATCAGACAAAGAATTGCACCGACCAACAAATTACCTACCTGTCCTTGTGGGCTGAACGCACTTAGAATAAACAGAACTCCAAATAATATCAAAATACCTGAAGCTAGATATGCAATGATTTTCATGAGTACCTCCACGATTTATTTGGAAAATCAAACGAATAGGAAAAGAAATAGCAAGATTGTTTTATACTAGAATTATTTTATCAAAAAAAATTCATTAAGATAGTAATATCTATCAATAAAAATGTAATGAAGTCTAAAAACGGAGTGGATTATGAGTGAGGAAGACCTTGTTGAGAATTATGAAAAATTGAAGAACGAAATAAATTTTCATAACTACCGTTATCATGTTCTGGATAAACCAATCATCAGTGATGCGCAATTTGATAAATTGCTTCTTAAGTTAAGGGATATTGAAGCTATTCATCCTGAATGGATCACATCCGATTCGCCAACCCAGAGAGCCGGGACAATTCCCTCTTCAAAATTTGAAAAAGTTGAACATCCTGTTCCTGTATTAAGCCTGGCGAATGCATTTAGCACTGATGATCTGGTAGCCTGGCGAGATCGATTAATCAAAATTAACCCTGACGTAGCACGTGCCCAGTATGTCGTTGAACCAAAATTTGATGGGTTGACTGTTGTTCTTCATTACCAGAATGGATTGTTTGTGAAAGGTGCCACCCGCGGAAATGGCGTGGTTGGAGAAGATATCACTAATAATATTCGTACGATTCGGTCTATCCCACTGAAAATCCCAGTTGGTGATAGAAAGATATTTGTCCCTGATTACCTGGTTGTGCGTGGAGAAGTTCTGATATCGCTTTCTGACTTTGAAATGCTCAACAAGAAAATCATTGAAAACGGTGATAAAGCTTATCTAAATCCCAGAAACACCGCAGCAGGTTCATTGCGGCAATTAGATCCAACAATAACAGCCAAAAGACCATTACGATTGTATGCGTATAACATATTAACGAGCAGTGGCAACATTCCGGAAACCCAGTGGGAAGTTTTGGAATATTTAAAATTATTGGGATTTTCAGTTTCTGAATATTCTGCATTATGTAAAAATATGGAAGAAGTGTTAGAGATTTCTGAAGTTTGGCAAACGCGGCGAGATCAATTAGATTTTGAAGTTGATGGGATTGTCATCAAGATAAACGATCTCGAGCTGGATAAAAGTTTAGGGTTTGTCGGAAAGGATCCCAGAGGGTCAATTGCATTGAAATTTCCAGCCCGGGAAGAGGTGACCGATCTCCAGGACATAGGAGTGAATGTTGGGCGCACAGGTGTATTAACTCCCTATGCTATTCTTGAACCGGTTGAAATTGGGGGTGTAATCGTAAGGCAAGCCACCTTACATAATTTTGACTATATCTATGAAAAAGATATTCGTATCGGTGACAAAGTTTTTATTAAACGAGCTGGTGATGTCATTCCGTATGTTATCGGACCAGTCGTTGATGCTCGGGATGGAAGTGAAGTGCCTTTCACAATCCCAGATACTTGCCCAGCTTGTGGTGGCCCTGTGGAACAACCAATTGGTGAGGTGGCGTGGTATTGTATGAATGCAGCCTGTCCTGCACAGTTAATTCGAAACCTTGAATATTTTGTCTCCAGATCCGCAATGGATATTGTTGGGATGGGTATCAAGATTGTTGAACAATTGGTTGATGAAAAATTGTTGGGAGACGTTGCTGATATTTATCTATTAAAAATGGATGACCTGATTAACCTTGAAGGATTTGGAAAGAAAAAAGCAGAAAATGTATTGGAGGCAATTGAAAATTCGAAGCAAAAGCCTTTGAATAGATTGATTACTGCTTTGGGAATTCATGGGGTTGGAGAAGTTATGGCTGCCGAACTGGTGAAAAAATATAATAATTTGGACCAACTATCGGAGGCAACCTTGGATGAATTATTGCAAATTGAAGGCATTGGCCCGAATATCGCCTCACAGATTGTCGATTGGTTTGCGAATGAGAGAAATAAAAACATTTTAGTAAAACTGAAAAATGTGGGGGTATGGCCACAGGTTGAAAGTCGGGAGACACCATTGGGAGGAGACTTACCGTTGGAGGGTAAGGTTTTTGTAGTATCCGGCGCGTTGGAGCGGTTTTCTCGAATAGAAATTAAAGAAGTAATTGCGTCGTTGGGTGGAAAAAATTCAAGTAGTGTCAGCAAAAACACTGATTTTCTGTTGGTTGGAGATAGTCCAGGTTCAAAATTTGACAAAGCAAAAGAACTGGGGATAAAGATTCTCAACGAAGAAGAGTTTGTCAAAATGGCCAATATTGTATGAATAAAATTATTCTGAAATCAGGTAAAGAAAAAGCAGTTTTGCGCCATCACCCCTGGATATTTTCAGGAGCGATTGCGACAGTTAGCGGTGATCCCGAAAATGGATCTTCGGTACAGGTATTTGATTCAAAAAATAATTTACTGGGAATTGGAGCGTTCAGTCCCTATTCTCAAATTCGTGTAAGAATGTGGACGTTTGGGCACGAGGATATAAACTAGGAATTTTTTGAAAAAAGAATTGATAGAGCCATTAAACGCAGATCCTATTTAATGGAAAAATATAATGATTCTGCCTGGAGATTGATTCATGCAGAATCCGATCAAATTCCCGGATTGATCGTTGATCAATATAATGATGTCCTGGTTATTCAGATATTATCCAGTGGATCAGAGTTTAACCGGGAGATATTAATTGAGGCACTGAGGAATGTTACCAAACTCCATAAAATTTATGAACGTTCGGATCTGGATGTGCGAAAAATGGAAGGCTTAAAGGAAAGGACAGGAAAGATTAGCGGAGAAATACCTTCGGAAATCATAATCAATGAAGGCGGACACAAATTTATTGTAGATCTTCAAAATAGTCAAAAAACCGGTTTCTATATTGATCAGAGAATCAATCGCCGGATTGTGGCCGATTATTGTAAAAATAAAGACGTTCTGAATGTTTTCTCGTTCACTGGTGGTTTTAGCATTTATGCAGTTGGCAACAATGCCAGGAGAGTTGTTTCATTGGATAGCAGCCATGAAGCCCTGGCTCTAGCTGAGAGAAATCATATATTGAATGGATTCCCGGACCGAGAACATGAATGGCTAGAAGGTGATGCTTTCCAGGTTTTGAGAAAGATGCGCGACCAAAATCAAAAATTTGATGTCGTGATTCTCGATCCTCCAAAATTCGCTCCAACTGTTGCACGTGTCAACAAAGCAGCCAGAGCCTATAAGGACATCAATTTATTAGGTTTTAAATTGCTGAATCCGGGAGGAATTTTGGTTACCTTTTCATGTTCTGGTGGTATTCAAGAGGGTCTATTTCAAAAAATTGTATCGGATGCAGCTCTGGATGCTGGTGCTTATGCCACAATACTTCAAAAATTGTATCAGGGACCTGATCATCCGGTCAGTCTTAACTTTCCCGAAGGTGCATACTTAAAAGGCTTAATTTGTTTGAAAAATTAAGCCTTTCACGCTGGATACTAAATTCCATGAGTGGAGATGGCGGGAATCGAACCCGCGTCCGAAAGAATAGATCAGCAGATATCTACGAGCGTAGTTAGTTCATCCATTTGCGGCAATCTCAGACAACTAACAAAACTGATGATGCGCTATCTGCTCAGACCCGAAAGTCCTCTTTCATATCTCCCGCAGATTGAAATATGGCATCCTGACTTTGTGTCGCCTATTCTTCCACCGGTCAGGAAGCGGGGTAGATAGACGTGGTTCTAAAAGAACCATTCGGCTACTAGTCTCTCACTAGGCAGCGAGAGGCATAGCAGCGTACGTGTTTGTGCGATTGGCACTTGTTTTTTTGTACTGATTTTTCGAGGTCGGTACCTCTCGGCTCGCAATCTGGGACCAGCCTCTCCCGTCGAAGCCTATCATCCCCAGGTACTTTCATTATAACAAGGTTATCATAGGAGTGGAAGGGGAGTTCAACGAGTTAATTTAGAAAAAACGCAAAAAAGGAAAAGTGCGAAAACAGAAATTGAGTTTTGAAAGTTGTTGAGATCCACCTGGATATGGTTGTGTAAAATTTGTAAAATGTTGTACATGGAATAGGAGAAAGAACTGGAAAGGGATTAGAATCCTGATCATAGAGGATTATGGAAAATAAATTTTTAAAATTAGAAAATGTATCAAAAATATACATTGATGGTGCAAATAATCAGCGGAAAGTATTAGATCAAATCTCCATTTCATTTGATAGTGGGCAGATTATTGCAATATTGGGAAAAAGTGGCAGTGGCAAAAGTACTCTGCTTAACTTGATTAGTGGTATTGATTCTGTATCTTCTGGGTCCATTCAGTTTAATGGACATAGCATATCTTCGTCCTCGGAGAGATACTTAACGGAAATACGAAGAAATAATATTGGTTTTATTTTTCAATTTTTCAATTTACTACCTTCACTGACCGTTTGGGAGAACGTGATTTTACCTCTTGAATTAAAAAACCTGGTTTCGAAAGATGATTTACTGCGGGCAGAACATTTGCTTACAGAAGTTGGTATGTTTGACCGTAGAAATGATTTTCCTGACAAATTATCTGGCGGTGAACAACAGCGAGTTGCCATTGCAAGAGCTATCGTGCACTTACCGGATTTGATTCTTGCAGATGAACCAACCGGTAATCTCGATGACAAAAACGGAAAAATGGTAATGAGATTACTCTCGAAATTGGTTAAGGAAAATCAAAAAAATATGATCCTGGTAACTCATAGTCGGGAAGCAGCCAAATTTGCCGATCAAGTTTTTTCAATCATTGATGGAAAAATTATCGAATGTAAAAAACCGGAATGAGATGAAATCTGTCCCTTTGTTGTTAAAATTTAGTGTACGTCATCTCATTCGGCAAGGATGGCAAACGATTTTATTAATTATTGGTATTCTTCTAGGCGTTGCAGTTGTGATTGCTATCGATTACGCCAATGAGAGTTCTAAGAAAGCAATTTCACTCAGTTCCCAAAGTATTACCGGGAAAGCTACCCATCAGATACTGGCTTCTGGCTCAGGCATTCCCGAAGCATTTTTTGTTGAGATGATGCGAACGAGTGTTTTCAAAGAAGCCTCACCAATTATTGAAGGGTTTGTGAATGTTATAGAGTTTGATCAACAGGCTATTTTAATTCTAGGGATTGATCCACTCCTGGATTTTCCTTTCCGACAATATTACGGCAGTGGTGATAATCAATTAAGCCAGTTAGTTGCAATCATTTCAGAACCGAATAGTGGGATTATTGCAAAGGATCTGGCGGAAGAGTATAACCTCTCTTTAGGGGATGAAATTAATTATGTTTTTGAAGGAAAACCCGGAAAAATAAAAATTGTCGGATTGATAGCTTCAGAGGAGCCAATTGTAAAAGAATCTCTCAAAGGTTTGATCATTGCTGATATTTCAACTGCTCAAACAGCATTTAATAAAATCGGTTATTTGGACAGGATTGATTTGATTATCGATGATCCAAACCAGGAAAAAGTCATCAAGAATAAGTTGCTGCCAGGGTTGGTCATCCGTGCAACCAGCGAACAAAATACACAATTAAATAACATGGTGGCTGCATTTCAACTCAACCTGACTGCACTCAGTTTATTGGCACTGGTCGTGGGTGGATTTCTGATCTATAACACTATGACATTTTCTGTCATCCAAAGAAGAGAATTAATCGGGTTGTATCGCAGTCTCGGCTTTTATCGTTCAGAAATATTCTTTATGATCATATTTGAAGCATTGGTGATTGGAATTATTGGTACTTTTCTGGGTGTGCTGGTTGGAATATTTCTTGGAAGTGAAACAGTCAACTTAATTTTACAAACCATCAATGATTTATATTATGTAACCACCGTGAAAAGTGTATCAATCCCGGTTGCGAGTGTAATTAAAGGCACTTTGCTGGGTATTTTTGCGACTGTCTTCGTTTCAATTCCACCAGCTCTAGAAGCAACGCAAGTTACGCCGCGCACAGCAAAAATCCGATCGGGTTATGAGGAAAAAGTAAAAAGGAATCTCCTTTACTTAGCTATTCTTGCAATTATTTTGTTTATTGTTAGTTATTATTTATTGTTTTCCCCCTATTTTCAAAATTTATGGTGGGCTTTTGGCGCAACACTACTGGTGGTGATCGGTTTCTCCATTTTTGCTGCGCTTGGGTTATTTTTCATTCTTCCAGGTCTATCCAGAAAGCTTAAAAAATATTTTGGATTAATACCTGGAATGGCTGCAAGGGAATTGTATCGATCGCTGAGCAGAACCGCAGTAGCAGTTTCTTCTTTGATGGTGGCTGTATCTGTGACCATCGGTATGGCGATGATGATTAATAGTTTCCGGTACACGGTTTCCGTCTGGTTACAAGAAACTTTAGCGGGTGATATTTACATATCAGTTCCTAACCAATTTTCCAATCGATCGAGTGCATTTATAGATGAAGAGATCGTGAAAAACGTATTTGGTTATCCTGATATTGATAAAATTGATACCCTTCTGACGATTAATGGAATTAGCTCCTTTGGAGATCTTCAAATCAATGTGATCACGAATGATGAAATCGCATATGAAAGAATTTTCACCAAAACTGTGAGCCCGATAGAAGAAATTTGGGAAAATCTTGAATCAGGACAAATATTAATCGCTGAACCACTTGCAAACAGGTTTGATCTGGGCGTAAATCAAATGCTCGCGTTGGAAACCCCTGCAGGAAAGATAAATTTTAAAATTGTTGGAATTTTTTCGGATTATACATCAAGCCAGGGTTATATTATGATGACACGCTCTGTTTTTGAAAAATTTTGGGATAACCAGTCCGTGACTGCCATATCCATCAATTTAGCTCCAGATAAAGATGTTAATATCGCAGTGAGAGAGTTGAAATCACGTTTAAGTCAAAAAGGACAGGAACTCCTGATTCGTTCCAACCAAAGTTTGCGCGAAGATGTTCTGGTCGTCTTCGATCGAACATTTGCGATCACAAATGCCTTAAGGTTTATTGCCACCTTGGTTTCATTTATCGGTATTTTGAGTGCGACTCTGATCATCTTACTTGACCGAAAACGGGAATTCGGCATGTTAAAAGCGATTGGTTTCCGACAAAAGGAATTAAACCAATTGGTTCTAACGGAGACGGGACTGATGGGATTTTTCGCAGGTATTTTTGCCATTCCAACTGGAATTGTAATTTCTCTGATTTTGGTTTATGTCATTAACCTTCGGTCATTCGGATGGACGATACAGTTTTACCTGGATTTTTGGACGATTATTCAAGGTGTGATCATCGCGATTCTGGCGGCTTTTACCGCCTCGATTTACCCTTTAAGAAAATTGAATAAATTAAAGCCCATTATGGTTATGCGAGATGAATAAAAAAATTATATATTTTTGTTGCCTGATACTATTTGCTGTCCTTATATTTATATTGGTCAGAGGCAATGAGCCAGTCCAATTAAATGAGTCTGAAATCTTATTTTTGGATGATCAGGAATCTTTAGAAAATGCCGATTATAAGAAAGCAATTGAAGTGCGAGGCTTTGATTTTCCTGGAGATTTAGGCGCTCATCCTGAATACCTGACCGAATGGTGGTATTACACTGGAAATCTATTAACTGAAGATGGAAGACACTTTGGCTATCAATTGACCTTTTTCAGAAGGGCAATCTCGAGTAAATTTGAAGCGTCAAGCGCTTCGTCATGGACCAGTAATCAGGTTTATCTAGCTCATTTTGCCATAACAGACACATCAAGTAATCAACATTACGTGTTTGATCAAATCTCACGGGGTGCAGCAGGGTTAGCGGGCACTTCCATCGACCCTTTGTTTTCAATTTGGTTAAAAGATTGGGAAGTTGTTCAGCTAGAGGACAATCTTTTCCAAATGAAAGCAAAAAATGAAAAGATAGAAATTGATCTCCTGCTGACTGATATTAAGGGGATCAGCCTGCACGGAAACCAGGGTTTGAGCCAAAAAGGTGCTGAGGCAGGCAATGCTTCCTACTATTTCAGTCAAACCCGATTGATGACGTCAGGCATGATACGGATCGACGATGAGAAATTCGAAGTCAATGGATTTAGCTGGATGGATCATGAATTTGGCACCAGCACATTGGGACTTGAGCAGATCGGCTGGGATTGGTTCTCGATTCAATTAAATAATGAAACAGAAATCATGCTATTTCAAATTCGCGAAAATGATGGTTCAATCAGCCAGTTTTCCAGTGGTACAGTCATATATCGTGATGGGATTACAGAGAATTTAGAAATGAGTGATTTTAATATTGAAGTATTGAACACCTGGCAATCGTCTGACCGGATTACTTACCCAGGTAAATGGAAAGTAACGGTCGACAAATTAGATATAGCATTAGAAATCATTCCGCTGATTGAAGACCAGGAAATGAATTTGTTTTTCCGGTATTGGGAAGGAGCCGTTCAGATGAATGGCATATTCGAAGGAAAAGAAGTATCAGGATATGGGTTCGTTGAACTAACGGGATATGCTCAATCAATGCAAGGTGTATTTTGAACTTAAACAAAAAGTGGGCAGAACAGGGCTCGAACCTGCGACCTCATCTGTGTAAGAGATGCGCTCTAACCAACTGAGCTATCCGCCCGGATTACGCTGAATTATAATACCTGAATGGGTTTTCATCAACCTGTCAGTGGATATGAAAATTTACAAAAAACTACTAGATAATGTATTGGGTGAGTTATGAAATTTTTACGGTATGAAATGCAGGGAAGTATTAACTGGGGCTGGTATTTTGAGGGAATGATTGGAAAAATTGATGGGAATATATTCGATCGCTACAGGCGATTTGAATCAAACATTGAAATACAAGATGTGAGATTATTGCCCCCGGTAGCACCCTCCAAGATAATTTGTATAGGGCGTAATTATGCATCTCATGCAGCTGAACACCAGGTTGAAGTACCAGAAATTCCTCTGATATTTTTAAAACCGCCCAGCTCACTTATCGGTAATAATGAAAAAATTATTTTACCCCCCCAATCAAAGCAAGTGGAACACGAAGCAGAATTAGGAGTTGTGATTGGAAAACGAGGAAGATGGATTGACCCTGAATTGGCAGAAGAATACATTTTTGGTTACACAATTGCCAATGATGTGACTGCGAGAGATTTGCAAAGATTAGACGGCCAATGGTCGCGTGGAAAAGGTTTTGATACATTCTGTCCTGTTGGCCCATATATCGATACAGAATTTGATCCCTCAGATGCATTACTAACTTGTAAAGTGAATCAGCAGGTGCGTCAAATGGCCTCTACTCGGGATATGGTATTTCCAATTGAAAGATTAATTGCATTCATCTCCAGTGTTATGACCCTGGAACCGGGAGATTTGATTCTGACAGGTACGCCGGCTGGGGTTGGAATCCTAAAAGAGAATGATATGATTGAAATAGAAATTGAAGGCTTGGGTGAGCTCAAGAATGAAGTCAGTGGTGAGTCCTAATTTTATAATTGTTTGAAATTGGTAATATCCTTTTTGACTATTAATCCGGCGAGCATAATGTAAATAATCTAATAATTGGATATTTCCGAAAAAAATTATTTAAAAATTGTTCTAGTTATATAAGGTATTGTTTTGAAAAAAGATATATCGGGAAAACTACTCTTTATACTGGGATTGTTGTTAATTTGCGTTTCTGTATTTAATATATTTAAAGACCCGATTAATAATCAATACTATAAAATAAAAAGACAATTTTCAAAGGTAAACTCCACCCCAGTGCCAACTTTGAATTTACCGGGAGAAAAAAATGACACCTCTCCTGTGCTGTCCGGTAATGATTTTCTTCCAATTGAAAGTGACTTAATTTTTAAAACACTAATTGAAGAAGAAAATAGCCAGGAAGAAGGATTTCTCCCGGTTAATGTAGAAATTACCGATGGAAAAGTTGCCACACCTCAAAAAACGAGAGAGTATGACGTAATACCAGTCAGGATCTCCATTCCGACCATTGACCTTACCGCGGACATAATCAATGCAATGCAAAAAGAAATTGTTCAAGGTGAGAAGACCTATATTCAATGGTCTGCCCCTGATGAGTTTGCAGTAGGGTGGCATTTCACCAGTTCCTTTTTAGGAGTACCTGGTAATACGGTATTAAATGGACACCACAATGTTTTTGGGAAAGTGTTTGAACATTTAGATCAATTGGTGTCCGGGGATGAGATTTTTATTTATGGAAATGATTTGCATATTTATGAGTATGTTGTGTCCAATACGATGATCCTGGCAGAGAGGGATGTGAGTCTCGATGAAAGATTGGAGAATGCAAGATGGATTTTGCCATCCGAAGATGAAAGGATAACGCTCATTACCTGCTGGCCCTATTTTAGTAATACCCACCGTTTAATCATCGTTGCCCGCCCTCAAGGATCCGAACCAATTCCTGTCTCTAATGAAAGAAATTAACCTCACCTTTAAATAGAATGGTAAGGAAAAACGTTATAAATCGGTTAGGAAACTATTGACAAATGGGAATATCCAGATATACTGTAATTATTACTCAGGAGGCTGAGAGTCAGACAGATGTTGGTCGCTGTATCCGATAATAATTGGATACTGTCTGAGGAGCCAAATTGCGAAACCGGCCTGGCAGGTCGGTTTTTTTGCATTAATAACAATAGAAGTGGAGGCCATGAAGCGAACATGCAACTGGTCGCTTACCCTGAAAAGAGGGAAAGTGTTCGTGGAGCCTAGCAGCGAAACCGGCCGAAATATGGCGTTTTTTTTATTTTGGAGAGTAGATGGTCAAGTTGATTGCAGAGAAAAACATAATTCAAACACAAAGTGTTGGGGTTGATTTAGATGAGACATTACGTAGGAATAAGAAAGTTCTCATTGTTGATGACGATGCTGATACTATTGAATTGATCAAAAGAATTTTGAGATTATCTGATTTTGACGTGGCATCAGCTCGAAATGGAATGGATGCGATCTCGATTGTCGAAAAAATACAACCAGATATTATTTTACTTGACCTAATGATGCCGGATATTGATGGAAAAACTACTTTGAAAAATCTGCGTGAGATAACTCAATCACCTGTGATCGTTGTATCTGCCTTAAGCAGTAAAGACAGTATTGTTGACCTGCTTAACTCAGGAAGTGATGATTATGTTACGAAACCTTTTCATAGAGATGAGTTGATTGCCCGAATTCATGCAGTCTTACGACGCTCGAAATTATTATCAGTGATTGATGGCGTCTCCATTCCTGGGATTGGATTAACAATCAATTTCTCAAAACGCGAAGTTAATTTTCAAGGTCAATTTGTGCAATTATCACCCAAAGAATATGAGTTGGTTGAGATATTAACCAAAAACATGCCTCACATTGTTAAATATAAAGATATTTCTCTTGAAATCTGGGGTGAAAATGATAAATATGTCAAAAACCGAATTAAGTATCTGGTGCATACCATTCGGAACAAGTTTGAAGAAATTAAACCAGGAATAGAAGTGATTATTACTGCGGATCGTGTTGGATACAGGATCCAGACTGATTAGAGATGTTTTTAAATAAGGAGTTATTCATGTCATTAAAATTTAGAAATTTCATTAAATTGATACCTAGAATTATTACAATTCTAGGTGCGCTAAGTATCGCCTTTGCGTTGGTATTATCAATGGTGAAAATACCTGTTCAGGCTAACGACCTGGAAATGGGTAATATACCATTTCATCAGAGTGAAAATGGAAATTACAATGAAGGGCTAGGGTCAAATTCCAATTTGGGACCCAATAGTATTCCGGTTTCCCCAACACCAGAACCGACTGAACCAATAAAAATACCACCGACTCCGACCATTGAACTGCCTACTCCAACAGTGGAAGCACCGACTCCGACCGTCGAACCGCCAACCCCGACAGTCGTATTGCCTACGCCAACAGTGGAAGCACCGACTCCGACCACTGAACTGCCTACGCCAACAGTGGAAGCACCTACTCCGACCGTCGTACTGCCTTCTCCAACAGTGGAAGCACCGACTCCGACCGTCGTACTGCCAACTCCAACAGTGGAAGCACCGACTCCAACAGATGTGCCTGTTGAAACACAGACTCCTGACCCTGGAGAAACACCCGATCCTCCTCAGGAACCTACATTACCACCACCAACAAGCTATGATCCTCCCACAATATTAATACCTGTAACTGGTATGGAAATATCAAATCAATCCGCACTGGATAAGGTTCAATCAACAATGTTTAATATGGGACTCGGTTTATTAGGATTTGGACTGGTTTTACAGTCTTTATTCAAAAAATTTGATTAAAATTCAAAGGTAAAGTTCAATTAATGAGGGCAAGTTAGCGCTCTATTATTGGAATGTTACAAAATTAATTACAATATGATAAATACCCTGGATTTTTTTCAGGGTATTTTGAATTTTATTAAACCTGGTTGTCAAATCGTTAGAAATTGAGTAGTAATCTTGTCACTTATAATGATTTTTTTAAGAGTGATTGCAACGATTAATGATAAATTTATAAATTTCGTATGAACTTTGGAGAAAAATATTAAAATTCTAATATGATTTGGTTTGGAAAATGGTTATTAACAGATTAAATTAACTTGATAAATAAGATATTATTAGTATAATATAGATATCTTAACAGGGAATATTGATTTGAAACGAGGTTATGATCTACTACGATTACTTCTACGATCAAAATTAATATCCTCCTGAAGGGAATTGGATGCTTTGATACGGACATATAATTGGTCGCTTACCCTGCATGGGAAAGTGTTCGTGGAGCAAAAAGGCGAAACCGGCCACTTGACGTTATTTTTCAAAGGAGATTATTATGTCATCCAATTTACAAAAAATTTTTAAACATTTACCAAGGCTGTTTACGATAGTAGGTGCTTTAAGTGTTGCTTCTGCAATAGTGTTATCGATGGTAAATATTCCTGTCCAAGCCAATGGAATGGAAACTGGATATCTAGAAAACAATCGGAATGTTGATGTGACAACTACAGATGGAGTTGATGCCAAAATATCTGATTTTTATAATTCACCTGAGAGTGTTCCCCCGACTTCAACAGTTGGTGCCCCAACCCCAACGGAGATAATACCATCGAGCACTCCGACAAACACGCCAACTGATACTCCTCCAAATACACCAACATTTACCGCAACCAACACCCCAACCAACACACCAACCAATACACCAACCAATACACCAACCAATACACCAACCAA
>SWCE01000908.1_pt1 | contig 28065 bp, 24 predicted proteins | sample 4690061 | NCBI WGS metagenome assembly SWCE01 (sample SAMN10267279, study PRJNA491770) | bioreactor metagenome | isolation source: DHS bioreactor inoculated with subseafloor sediment | place: Japan: off Shimokita Peninsula | collected 2012-10
GGGGCAACAGGAGCAGACGGAGCAACAGGTCCGACAGGTCCAACGGGAGCAACAGGAGCAGGAATAGCTTCATATGGATATGTATACGAGCTTGCTACCGTAGGAGATGCAACTGTAGTTGGTGGAGCAGATGTTCCTTTTAGTAACAATGGACCTTTAGCAGGAGTTACTCATACTGCTGGAACTACAACCGTTACTGTTCCAACTGCAGCTGATTATCAGATACTATATTCAGTTAATTTAACAGCTGGAGTAGGCTCAGCAATTGCTATTGCAGTGAATGGAACTGTAGATGCTTCAACAAGTGTTAACGCATTGGTGGCAGTTGGAGAGGTATCAGGAGAGGCTATATTATCTCTTACAGCAGGAGATGTACTCACTTTACGAAATAACTCCGCAACACCTTTTACTATGGATTTGGCACCAGCTGTTGGAGCACAATTAAATATTATTCAGTTAGACTAGTCAAACACAAAGCCTTTCACTTATGTTGAAAGGCTTTGTATCCTACTTAAAATGAAGTGAAATATATTATCAAACTGGTGGTGATTTTATGATAACAATAAGTTTATGCATGATAGTTAAAAACGAAGAGGAAATTCTACACAGATGCCTAGATTCAGTAAAAGATATTGTAGATGAGATAATAATCGTTGACACAGGCTCTAAGGATGGTACAAAAGAAGTTGCTAAAAATTATACAGACAAAGTATTTGATTTTGAATGGATAAATGATTTTGCAGCTGCTCGTAACTATGCCTATAGCAAGGCAACCATGGAATATATTTTATGTATGGACGCTGATGATTTGCTTATGGAAGAAGATAGAGAAAAACTATTATTATTGAAGGAAACTCTCCCCCAAAATGTAGATTATGTAAATATGCAAATCAATCTTGTTGTTGATGAGAATGGGAAAGCAACTCATAAAATGATGAGTAATAGGCTTGTTAAGAGAAGTTGTAATTTTAAATGGGTTGGAGCAGTTCACGAGTGTTTAGAAAGATGGGGCAATAGTCATATAAGTGATGTTGCCATCACACATAAGAAGATACATCAAAATACAGATAGAAATATAAATATATATGAAGAACGATTAAGACGAAATGAAGATTTTAGTCCTAGAGATTTATATTATTATGCAAATGAATTAAATGATCATAGACGTTATAAAGAGGCTTTAGAATACTATTTAAAATTTTTAGATACAAGGCTTGGGTGGTTTGAGGATAATATAGCTGCATGTGGTAAAATATGTGATATTAAAATTCAACTTAATGACTTTGATGGTGCATTACAGTATAATCTTCAATCTTTAAAATATGATGCACCTAGAGCTGAATTTTGTTGTAGGATGGGTTATATATTTTTAATTAAAAAGATGTATAAGCAAGCTGTATTTTGGTATAAGCTTGCAACAGAGCTGGAGAAACAATCTGAAATTATGGGGTTTGTAAATAAAGCATGTTGGACTTGGCTACCTCATATTCAATTATGCGTGTGTTATGATTGTCTTGGACTTCATCAAAAAGCATACGAGCATAATGAAGCTGCGAGATTCTTTTTACCAAATGATCAAAGGGTTTTATATAATAAGGAGTATTTAGAAAATATCTTGAAAAATAAAGAGTAGTAAGTTTGAATTTTGAAAAAAAAGAGCTGTTGTAAATGAACTAAGTTCGTTTTACAACAGCTCTTTTGAGTTGTATTATTTTGCTGTTCTTTTATTAATTACAGTCCATAAATCAGCATTTTTAATTCCTAATTTAACAGGGTCAAATATAGGATCTTTGCCTTCAGCAAGCTGAGCTTCATAATCAGTTAGTGTAAGTAGCGCAGGCTTTTGAAGAATGATAATGGCTATGATATTAATCCAAGAAGTCATACCAACACCTATATCTCCTAATGCCCAAACTGCACCAACAGTACTAACAGTTCCGTAGAATACAAAGCCTAAGAAAACTAATCTTATAGCAGTTATAACAGTGTGTCTAGTTTTATCATTTTTAAATAAGTAGGCAACATTGTTCTCAGCATAATAACCATAAGCTAGTAAGGTTGTAAAAGCAAAGAAGAATAGAGCGATAGCTACAAAACCTGCTCCAAATCCAGGAATAAATCCATCTACAGCGGCTTGGGTAAACTCAGGACCATAAGTTACTCCAGGTAATCCTTCGTATAATACTGTATCGCCAGAATATACATTGTAAGTTCCTGAAACGATAATCATAAAAGCTGTAGCTGAACATACAAATAGTGTGTCGAAATAAACTGAAAATGCTTGAACAAGACCTTGTTTTGCAGGATGAGATACTTCAGCAGCGGCAGCAGCCATAGGACCATTACCTTGACCAGCTTCATTTGAATATATACCACGCTTAACACCCCAAGCAATTGCAGAACCTACGATACCAGAGAATGCTTGTTTAGCACCAAAAGCACTACCAAATATAATACTTATAACTTCTGGAACTTTAGAAAGATTCATAACGACCATTGCAAGAGCAACAATAATATAAAGAATTGACATAAAAGGAACTAGCATTTCTGCTACTCTACCAATACGTTTAATACCACCAAATATAACAAGACCTAATAAAATAACTAATATAATTCCCATAACAGATTGACTAATACCAAATGCATTGTTCATACCTACTGCAATAGCATTTGATTGTATTCCTGGTAAGAAAAATCCCATTGCTATAATAGCTGCAATTGCAAAGGTTTTTGCATACCATTTTATTCCTAAGCCTTTATCAATATAGTAGGCTGGACCACCACGATACTGTCCATCAGATTCTATTTTGTAAATCTGTCCTAATACGGATTCGATATATGCGGAACCTGCACCTAAGAAAGCAATCGCCCACATCCAGAATATCGCCCCTGGACCACCCATAGCAATAGCTGTAGCAACACCTGCGATATTACCAGTACCTACACGTCCTGCAACTGCAACTGCAAATGCCTGGAAAGATGATACACCTTGTTCTGAAGGCTTACTACCAAATAATAGCCGCACCATTTCTTTTAAATGTCGAACTTGCAGGAAACGAGTTCTTAAAGAAAAATACAAACCTGCTCCTAAACAAAGATAGACTAATGCGTTACTCCAGATAATGCCATTGACCGTGTTGATCAGCTGTTCCATAAAAATCCCTCCTATTTATTAAAATTTTGTAAAATATATTACATTATTATTTTACTATATTTTATACATAAAAAACAACGTTTTTTTGTAAAAATCCCACAATTTAGAAAAATTAATTTATTGTCAAAGAATTTTCAAAAGCTGCATTTATTGAAAAAAGGTGTCTCAAGGAATTTAATGATTGTTTATAAAAAGTATATTTTTTTCATTTCTGTTGTTGTCAAAGTCATATTTATAAGATAGAATTATTTAATAATTTAAAGGTAAGGAAGTGACAGAATGAAAGAATGTTTTTCATCTAAAAAAACTGCTGAAATAGGATTAGATAGATTTAAATACTTATTTAAAGGATTTAAAGTAGGAATACCAATAGCTATAGGTTATATTCCCATAGCTATTGCATTTGGGTTGTTAGCTAGCTCTTCAGGTTTACCATATTATATTCCAATTTTAATGTCCCTATTAGTTTTCGCTGGGGCAAGTCAATTTGTAGGAATTAATTTACTATCAGTTGCCACTGGAAGTTTAGAAATAATTCTTACAACATTAATTTTGAATTTTAGACATTTTTTAATGACCGCATCCATTTCTCAAAAACTTGGAAAGAATACTTCAAGAAAATTAGCAGCCCTACTTGCTTTTGGAATCACTGATGAAACTTTTTCAGTAGCCTCTTTAGAAAAGACAGAAGATATAGAACCAATGTATTTACTTGGACTAAATATTATTGCATATGCAGCATGGAATATAGGCACCGCTATTGGAGTTTTTGCTGCAACAGCAATACCACAAGCCCTGCAAAATAGTATGGGGATAGCTTTATATGTTATGTTTATAGGTCTATTAGTACCTTCTTTATCAGAGTCTAATAAAATTTTAATTTGCTCTTTATTATCTGCATTAATACATGGAATCTTACAGTGGACTCCCTTTTTATATCCAATAAGTAGTGGATGGAAAATAGTAATAGCCACTGTAATTGCAGCGAGTTTAATAGCTTTATTAGATAAGGAGGAGAGTGTTAAATGACTAAAGAATATATATTTGTTATTATAGGTATGGCTTTAGTAACATATATTCCTAGAATGATACCTATGGTTATCCTAAAGGATATAGAGCTGCCTTTGGTTGTTACTAGGTTTTTAAAGTATGTTCCTTATGCTGCTTTAGGGGCCCTAATTTTTCCTGGGATTTTAACTTCAACTGGAAGTATAGAATCTGCCTTGGCAGGAGGAACTATAGCTATAATATTAGCATTTTATAGGACAAATCTTGTTGTAGTAATTTTTGGAGCAATTAGTACTGTGTATCTGTGGCAGCTTCTTGTTTAATCCTATACTGTGCAAGAAGTAAATCAACCATTCTCCCATAACTGTATACTCCATCTTTTTGAAGATTTGATTTTAAATACGCATTATTTATTTTAGAGGAGGTTCTTTCTACAGGACCTTCGAATTGTTTCCAAAAATTAGATATATAAGCTAAATCTCTTTTTAAACCATCACTATAAAGACTTCGTAGCTGGAGATACTTTTCTGTATCATATTTGTATAAGGCATTCATTGAATGTATTAATGCCAATAATGTACCTGAATACTGAAAGTCAACATCTGGATGAACACTACAAGTTAGATATGCTATATAATTTGCCTCATCTTCTCTAGCAAAACCTCTCTGATGAGCCATCTCGTGGCTTGTTGTACTGGGGAGGGTTAAAAGAGGGATTGCTGTGTTCACATTAGCTTCAGCAGTGAATGGAAAGTATATCCCTGCTATACCTGTATAGTTTAAGGCTTTAGAGAAAAAGATTCTTTTTGGTCTTCCCAGTTTACCTTCAAGTTCTGGTATATGCTTTGAAATATTATCATATCCTTTTTCAGCTCTTAATAAAACACCATCAATGCCATCCTTTATAAACATAACACCATTTTGATCCTCTATAACTAATTGTCTAAGATTATTAGTTCTTTTAATCAAATCTTTACATAAGCTTTCAAGCTCAGATACGGAAGTAGGTTCTACTCTGAGATTTGCTATTGTTGAAAATGGTAATCTATTATAATTAAATCCCCATAAAAGCAAAAATGAAATATAAATAAAGGTAAAAAACAAAAGAATTTTTAAAAAATAAGTCTTGAATAAGAAAAACTTATTTGTTTTGGTAAAGAAGGCTTTTAAAAATAAAAATGTGTAAACAATACTAAATAGCACAAAAGAAATTACAATTATTTCAGCTATAGAAATACCTACAAGACTTGTTAAAGTGCTTATAAATTTTATAACTACTTTATTTAAGCTAGTGGAGAAGGCCGATTCCACAGCAAAGGGAAAAAAGGATAAAATATAGTTTATAAAAATAAACATAGGTAGCAATAAAATGTATATATAATTATATGAATGCTTTTCTTTCATTATGTAATCCACCTTTTATTAATATAGTTTCATATAGATTATATCAGAATATATAGAAATATTTCGTTGAAAGCTATAAAATTAAATTTACCTTATATCAGTTTTTTTATTATAAATTTTAGTTCAGACATCCTATAAATTCGACCATGATGAGTTATTTACTAATAAGGCTTTATATGGTAAAATTACGAAGTTAAGAAGTATTTCATTGCATGCAAAATGAAGGAGTGAATTTTTAAATGGGTAGACATGGAACAATAGCTAATAGAAAAGAAAAACAGGATGCTAAAAGAGCTCAAATTTTTACAAAATATGCTAGATTAATAACTGTAGCAGCTAGACAAGGTGGATCTGACCCTGAATACAATGCTACATTAAAAAATGCCATAGATAAGGCAAAGACTATAAATATGCCTAACGATAATATAGACAGAGCTATAAAGAAAGGTGAAGGTGGTACTGAGGGAGATAGCTTTGAAAATATTACTTATGAAGGCTACGGGCCTAATGGAATAGCAGTAATAGTGGAGGCTCTAACTGACAATAGAAATAGGACGGGCTCAAATGTTAGATACTATTTTGATAAAAATGGTGGTAATCTAGGAACAACTGGCTGTGTAGGTTTTATGTTTGACAGAAAAGGACAGATTATAATTGAGGCAAGTGATAATATAGACGAAGAAACTTTAATGGAGGAAGCCTTAGAGGCAGGAGCAGAAGACTTTGTTCCAGAGGAAGATGGTTTTGTAGTTATAACATCACAAGAGGATTTTTATACTGTAAAGGATGCTTTAGAAATAAAGGGATACTCTTTTGTTCAAGCTGATGTGGCTATGATACCTCAGACTACAGTAAATCTTACAGATGAAGAACAAATTAAGCATATGAATAAGTTAATTGATATGTTAGAAGATGATGACGATATACAAGAGGTTTTCCATAACTGGGAGATGGAGTAAAAATATTATTGTATTGTGATTCCAAGGGTTATGAGGGTAAGGTTCTAATATAAAGCACGTAATTCCAAACGATTCAATAACGATAAATCAAGAGAGGTTCAAATTATGATTCTGTAAATTCACCTCTCTGTAGAACATTATTTAAAATTCCGAGTACCATGTATTAACAAAGTATACAGAATGTTCCACAAGTAATGTCTATATATGCTATAATGTGTAGAGATGTGCTGTGTGGAGGATGTTATTTAATGGACAAAATAGATGAAAAATTAAAAGTTGGAGTATACCAAGAAAAATTTAATATTTTATTGGAAATTTCTCTACCTATATCCGATATCTATCTATATCCAGGTGTAAAAAAACATATAAAAAAGAATCACTCTGATTATATACAATATTTTGACAGAATCTCAGATATTATATCCATGCCAGACTTTATTGGAAAACATCCCAAAATTGAAAGTAGTATCGAGTTTATAAAAGTTTTTGATGAAAATATTTTAGTATCTGTTAATCTTGATAAAAAAAATGGATATTTATATGTTTCGAGTTTATATGACGTTAAACAGGGAAAAATAGAACGAAGATTAAATAGTGGACGTCTTGTTAAATTTGAATGATTTAAAATGCTATTTGACATATGTAAAATTACAAAGTATAATTAGAATATATGCAACATAAATTAATAAAGGATTGTTGAGGATCGGAAATGGTTCCCGACACGCTATCGAATGATAGTTAACAGGTATGCTGGATACACCGCCCAGCCAACAATCCAATCATATTTTAGAGACCTCTGAGAAATCAGGGGTCTTTTGCATTTTAGAATTTTAGAAATATAGAAAATGAATGATAAGAAATCTATGCTAGTCGGGATGCATTATACCTTGGCTGGCTTGCTTTTTGATTTGCTTTTTAAAAGGATATGCTATTGACACAAATGTTTTAGGGAGATATAATGCTTTTAGTAATTTGATTGAAAGGTGGTATAGTATGTCTAATAAAGGAAAGAGAATTATTGCCTTAGGAATTGTCTTTATGATGATTATTAGTGTAGTAACCACATTAATTAGTATCTACTAAAAAATCCAACTAGGTGATTTAAATCATCTAGCTGGATTTTTTTTGTTTTTTAGTGAATTCATTATATTTTCTGCAAAGGATTTAGCTTTAGTTTGTATATCAGGGATATGTAAAACACTACTTGGGTCGTTTGCTGTAGCCATTATAGTAAAGTATGGGGGGAGATAAAGTCCCTTGTTTACATTTAAAGCATCAATTAACTGTTTAGCCACTGAATCACTACCTGAATTACCAGATACTATAATTGAAAAAAAGGTTTTATTATATAATTTAGTCTTTCTATATAATGATGTTAGTCTATTAATTACAGCCATAAGATTTGCTGAGATAGAGTCATTATAGTTTGGACATATCCAAATAACTATATCTGCTTTTGCTATAGCAGGAAATACTTCCTTGACCATAAACCCTCCATAAAAGCAACTACTTTGTTTACTATAATGCATACAGGTTGTATAGGCACAACCTTTACAATCCTGTACAGTACCATTTTCTACATGAATCTCATCAATCTGAACATCTTTTAAATGTGGTTTTATCATATCCCACAATAATAAAGTGTTTGATGTTCGTCTATAACTAGCATGTAGCACAACTATTTTAGGATTTGAAATAGTAACTGGCTCGTATATAAGTATTCTTTCAATAAGCTGTATAGATAATTTATCACAAATTTCTTCTAAGGACATATTAAATTGTTTTTTCCATGTGAGAAAATTACTTAGATCTCCTGTTGCTTCAATTAATGGGTGACCGATAAAACTACAGCCTAGCTGATTAGTAATAAAGATAATATTTTTCGTAACACTTTTAGTAAATAATTCATTTGGGCTATGTACAAAAATTCCTGCAATTGAGTTAGATAAAGCATCTTGCCCCCTGTTATATAAAACACTCAGAAAGCTATAAATATAAGGATTAGATCCAATTTCATTTAATTCTATGGCAAATAGAATTCTTTTATTTTTTAAATCTGGTATATTTTCTATATTATCAATAATTATAATATTAGATGTAACATTATAGGCTAAGTCAATCATTCTTTGTAATTGGGAAGATACTTCTCCTGGTTTAATTATATATAAGGTATTCATATAATTTCACTCAAGCTTCTGTAAGTTTCACTTAATCGGTCTTTAAGTTGCTTTGGCAGACATAACTGTTCTAGTTCAGTTCCAGCCCGATTAAGCTTATTTTTAGCTCCCATATATACACCTCCCATAAAAGTTGCACTGTAGTGCCATTCGCATTTAATTGTTGCCAGTATAGAAAGAGCACCAGAAGAAAGAGCAGGGGCTATATAAGGTTTAAAACCAGTACCACGTACATCTAAATTAGCTTTTTTTACTTTTTCAGTTAGGTCAATGGAAACAGAATGATTATACTTTTCGATACTGTTTGCTATTACCAGACCATCCCCATGAGGACCATAAGCCCTGCCCTCATTAATATAGTCAAGGGTATCACTATTTTTTTGGGAGTAGTAGATAGCGCGAGCATTCATAACACCTAGACCATAGCCGCGAATTTGCTCTGGAGTTAATCCATTAAAGTCCATATCACCATTTTCATTAGTATTACTAGCTATTAATGCAGCCTTGCAAAGTAAATCCACTGGATCAGAAACAACTGCAAATATACCTTTGAATTTATTTTGTCTTGCAAGCTTTGCGTATATGGAAATAATATTTTTGTTTTTTTCAAACTGTACCATCCGAACATCCTGTTGTTCTTGTCCAAGAGGAGGGACACCAGCTGATGCACAGAATATAAATAAATCGCAATCAAAAACTTTATCTTCATCTACTATATTAACTTTTGGAAAAACTTGATTATTAGAGGGGGAAACAATTTGATTTATTTCATATTCCCATCTTTGTACACTATTAGGGTCTTTACCATAAAGTCCGATTTCACTTACACTGTCCTCTCCTAAAAGTCTAAGTCCTGTTGCTAGTATTCCTCCTACATCTCCAGTTCCAACTAAATTAATTTTCCACTTGGATGGGAAATAATTGTTTAATAAACTCTTCCAATTAGGATATTTTGTGTTTACAGCTTTAATACTACGAATCTCAATTTTTTCAAGTAACCATTTGGGTATAAAAGATAAATCGCAACTTTGTAATTCTAATAGTGATAAACTTTCCTCTTCTATATTAATTAGTGAAGGGTGAGAAAGACAAAAGCTCATTCTTGAAGTTGAAGGGTTTAGTTCATATAGAAAAAAAAATTCTCCTTCTATCTTCAATGCCTCACTCTCAGAAATTTTATTTAAAGCAGGATAATCAAGTTTTGAAAACAATAATTTATTATTAAATTCATAGTATTTAAACAAATTAATCTCTCCTATCTTTTTTGTTCAATATTGAGTATTCTAGTCTACTTAGGAGCTCAAGATCATTATATAAGTAGCTAGATGGAAGTAAACTAAGATCATAATACATATTTTCTCCATGATCAGGACAACGTGGTGAAGCTAATACTTCTCCTAAAGATGCTAAAGTTAGATTTCTGTCGTGAATATCATGATAAACTTTTTCTATAGCTAATAGGAGCTCTAGAGAATTTTCTATACAGGTCTTAGAAAAATTATAAATTGCATCATTTGATGTACTTTTCAAAAAAGTAGGCGACGTATATGGCAGTATAAGATTTACAGACGGGATAATATACCGCTGTATATCAGCGCCTCTCCACAGAGTATCTCCTCCAAAGAAAGGATAAAAAATACCCTCAGTAAACCATGATCTTAGTTTAGGTATATAATAAGCTGAATCCACAGATCTTTTTTGTCTATCCATTAACTCTTTACCTCTTGCAGATAAAACCCCTACAACAATTTTCTGAACAGAAACATTCTGTTTATTTAATAATGGATCTAAGGCATTGATCCTGTACCCTTTGTGAAGAATATCATCCACAAGAATCATAGGTCTATTAAAAGAGTTAAGCATTTTGACTTGTTTTTCTAAGTCAGGATAGTTAGGAAAAGGCCCAATAATATAATCCTTCATATGTGATGAAAATAGTTTTTCCATATGTAGCGCTTTTGTTACAGTGTTAGGTATAATATATCTGTTAAGCATATTACTACCAAAGGGAACACACATATACTTACCTAAAACCCTGGGGTTAGTAGCTATAGTAGGAACATTATTTTCTTTACAGATTTTTTTAATAAGTGTTTGATAGAGGATATCTCTATCAATGGACAAGAGAAGATGTCCAGGGTATAGCTCTACTAGAGATTTTTGCAATTTTTTTCTTGTATTTTCAATGGTTTCCTGTACTAAAGGAGTACTTCTATAAGGCTCTTTAATTATATTTTCTATGTCTAGGTTTAATGTTGATGGAGCACTCATATTTACAGTATAAATAGGCTCAGGATTATTATTAGAAGCTAGCTTAATAAATCCCTGAAGCTTAAGGGTTTCATAAATAGATTTTGGACGGTAAAATTCAAACATATTTTTAAAGACACTATATTCGTAATCCTTAGACATACAATAAGCTAGGGTTTCTGTTGTAACTATTTGCTCTAGGTTTTTTTCAACAACAGTCCTATCAGCAATAATACAATCTATTACACATATTCTACCTGTAGAGTTCTCTCTAATATAATCAGAAATAGTACTGTCTTGAAACTCATTGAATAAACAATTTAACCTTACCCAGTGATGGGCGGAAAACCCAATGATCCTCCCATTATCTTTCAAGTCCCTGATAGCTATAAGTTTTGCAGAAGGTTTGCTACTAAATTCTATTAATTTATTTAATGCCTCATCATAATTGTTTTTAAATATCCATGCTAAATCAGAAAGAATCTCTATTGAAAACTCATCGATTACTTCAATGTCCATTGTTATTGGTTTAGTTAAAGATTTATACTGAGGTTGTCTTCTATAAAAACCATTTTCTATTATATATTTTTGAGCCAAAGGATCGATTAGGCTAGATATATCTCTATTTTGATCAATATAGTTCCTAATCTGTGTTGAACTAATATCTTCGTACTGTTCAGGCAAGGAAAGTATAAGAGTGTTTCCTTTAATCCTTTGAATAGCTACCTGTAAATTGTTTTGATCATCATCATAATCTTCACTATTTCTCTCAACAATTATGTGAGGAAAAGTATGGATAGAGTTTGGTTCTGGTGCAGTATGATAGCAAGATGAATTGATTATAACATCACTTCCTATTACTACATTAACTTCGCTATTTGGGAAGTTATCCTTAAGAGTTTTTAAATCTTTAGGATTAGCAATATTTGTAGGATAATCATTGGGATATAAGTATATATTTAACTCATCAGCTATAGACATCTTAATAATATTTTTACGTAGTATATGAGGTAAGGTTTGCTTTGACCAAGAAAATTCGTCAATAGCTAAATATACCTCATATCCTAAATCCCTAACAGCTTTGGCAATTTCTTTGTGGCTTATAGAAAAGGCGTCAAAAGTACCTGGGAAAAAAGCCACTTTCCTATAAGCTTCAAATTTAAAAGAACCTTTATAGAATATATAGTCTGATATAAATCTATAAATATGATTTAAACCTACAGAATTAACTAAAAATAACAAAGAGCTTTCTTTTGTATCAGTTAGTAAAGTTAGTATTTTTTTAGATGTAAATTGAAATATCAAATGTTTTTCATCTAAGCTTAAACGCTTTGATCCAAAAATATCCCTTCCAAGAACTCTAAAAGCTACTTGTCGTATTTTTCTATTGTAGTTTACAAGACCATTTATAAGTATACCTAGCATTTTTACAAGACGATCATTAAAAACACCTTGACTTTCTTCAAATCTATTAGTGTAATTAGGATAATTAGCAATTGTAAGGCCTATAGTTTTTAACAATAAAGAAGTCAAGTCAGCATTTGATTTTTTTGCCTTTTGACTTAAATCGTCAATAATTTCATCTAATTCTATAGGGGGTAGATAAAGTATTAACTGACCTAAGTAATAAGGTATGTACTCTGAAAACTGATGACCTTCAAGCTCTAAAGAACGCAATAGTTCTATAGCCACTTCGTTTCGCTCTTCAAAAGAAATTTTAGGCATCATTTTTAAAACAGCTTCTCCTGCCCGATTTCTAACACGATCTGATGCACTTACCTTTAAAAGATTGCAGAAATGGATTACTGTATGTAGTGATCTTTCTTTAGGATTTTGTAAGGCAAATTCTAGTAATATATCAATTTGAACTTTTTTAGTTACCCAATCGGTAGCAGTTTTTAAATTACTAAGATATAAGTCAGAGGCTTCTAAAAAGTCTAATCTACTTAACTTATTAAAATCTTTTATATTATCTGTGTTTAAATTTAAGCATCGTATTATTTTTCCATTCAAATAATTTTCTGCTGGAATCTCAGAATAATTTAAATTTGTTAATAAGTAATTTTTGATTTTTTCAGTAAAGCCTATATCTTGTTTAGGATATTGGAGTAAATGATAAATAACTTCTAATGCAGCAACCCTTAAAGGACTAATTTTATTCTCAAGAATACTAAAAAGAAAATTTGAAATAATTTTAAATTGACTATCATCAACATTAATTGGTATATGCTTTATAGTTTCTAAAAGATAAATTTCAATATTTTTATATTTATAATAGTCCTTAGAATAGTAATTTAGTATCAAAGAGATATAATCATTTGTTAATTTAGAACCAGTTAAAGATGTATTTCGATTATATTCTTTAAATAATGAAGATATCATAATACTAAAGCTTGTACCTATCCACTCTTGATGCAGGGATATAATTTCATGACTAGGTACTAAGAAAAGTTGAATATATTGATTGAGTAAATCAACACTTGATATATCAGGTGAATATAAATCTACATTTTCTGGGACTTCTTTTCGATAATCTTCATCGAAAATACTAATCAAATAACCAATAAGTTCTGCACAATATCTTCTAATATCATCTTCTGGATGGATTAAGTATTCATATAAAAATTTTATCATTATAATTTTTTGTTTTTGAGTAAGATATGTAGAATATTCTTTAAAAATCCTTAAATATTCTCTTAAATTTCTCCAATCTTTTTCACTTCTAGCCAATTCTAATATGGCATATAATGAATGCTCGTCTCTAAGAAGATACATTAAATTAATATTATGATTAATAGATATATATTTCAAATGTTGTAGTACATCATTAGAATTCATAAGGGCATAATCATGAGTTTCTATTCCTAAATTGATACCTGATTGTTTTGTACTTAAAGAATGTATATCAACATTAACACCTAAATCCAATAAAAAATCCTCGAAGTCCTTTAACTTTGCGTAAACTCTTGTATATCTTTTCTTTTTAGTTTCATCAACATTATCTAGCTTGCTCAGTATTACATCAAAAGACTCCGCTAAATCATAAATTTCCATAGAAAACTTATTAGAGTCTGAAACCTTATTTTTAACCCTAAAATCTGAATAGATTAACACTAAGGATTCTAAGGGTAAATTTTCCAATTCTAAATCCCAGGTTGAATGGTTTAAAGCTATATTGCCAATATGAGGCATTTCACGGATTTTAAACCATTGATCAGTATAATAGTAATGAAGATATGGAACTCTTTTATATTCATTTTTTCGGCAACCATATTTTCCTATATCATGTCCAGCAGCAGCTCCTGAAACTCTTCCTAAATCAATTGAAATTTCAACTCTTTTTAATTGACGACTGATAAACATTGCCAAATAATGTACTCCGCATACATGGTCAATAGTATTATGACCTGTAACTTCTTTATTTAATTTCATCATTTCATATACATAGTCATGTTCAAAGGAACTAATAAACCTATTATACTCTGTAGGATCTTCTAAAGAAACTTCCTCAGCTTTTGATAAGAAGGTAAGAGAGTATTTACTTAGCCAAGTGCCATCATGAGAATCCTTTTGAAACTGGGATATAATTCGTAAAAGGTCTAAATAAAAATAGGCAATAGGTTCAAGCTCCTTAATGAGAATTGTATCAACAGCATTAGGGAAAGATTTAGCCAAAGCAAAATGATAAAAATATGATAACCAATCTTCTGGGGTGTTTTTCTCAGCTACTTCATCTAAAATATCATTACATAGCTCTAAAACAGCCTGACAACTATAGTCATGATTTATAACCATGGTATTTAATTTAACTGGAAATTTGTCATTACGAATATGCTTATACATAATGGCTTTACTAAAGGAATTAGTCTTAAGCCATCTAGGACTTAAAAATTTTTCGCAAATATTATTATATAAATCTATAGCTTTTATATTTTTCATAAAATCCTCCTAAAGATAAAAAAATCAGAAAAATCCACCTTTTTCTATTAATTATAAAGGTATTTTCTACCTATTTCCACAAAAGAATACAAATCCCTATATAAAAAGAGTAAAGAATTTAATATTCCTTACTCCCATATAGATTGCTAAAATCACATAAGATATCTAATAAGCAATTTACTGCCTATAATTGCACCTAAAAATATAAACACTCCAAATACCCACCCAGATAATGATAGTGAAGCTATTCCACTATACAATGCTCCAATATTACAACCGCTAGCTATTCTAGCACCATAACCCATTAGAAAGCCACCTAATGAAGCAGCAATTATTGACTTAATGGATTTAATCTTTCTTATTCTAAATTCTGATGCCATCAAAGTTGCAAGTAAAGCACCTACTATAACTCCTAGGTTTCTTATAGAAATAGGATTTATTAAAAAACCTTTTTCTAAAGTGTCTTGTACTTCTGGATTGTTGAAAAAATGCCATTGATCAACACTACCACCGACTAATTCATATAGCCATGCACCCCAGTAAGTAAAACCTGTAGAAACTCCCCAAAATTCATTAGTGGAGGCTAAAGATGCTATTTGAATAACGGAGAGTAATACAGCACCTGTAATATATGGCCATGTATTTTTAAACCATTTTTTATAAATTTGGTTTTCAGATAGATTCATAACTTTTCACCTCTTTAATGTGGTGTACAATAACTTTAATTAATCTTCTTGTTGCTTTTTATTTTCCCATTTGATAGCAATAATATATAATAAGCCGATAAAAAGTAGTTGTATAGTTAATCCGCCAAACCAACCAAAGATATCTGGCAAAAATACTTTAGGAGCATTGAACATAAAATTAAATTCCCACCAGGCAAAATCGTGTGCACCCCATAAAGATCCTATAATAAAAAAGAAGAGTGCTAAAGCTTGCATTGAAAATCCTTCCCCAGCTCGCATTAAAGTTCCACAGGCACATCCACCAGCAATTACCATTCCAATACCGAATATAAGTGCCCCTACTACTGTAGCTAAACCAATAGGAACAACAGCTGCTTGTCCTGGAATCGGTAGTCCATTAATATAGTAACCATATTTAATAGCAGTAAATCCAATAGTAGTAATAGCAAATGCTATTAAAACAGCTCTAGCTAGGCTTGTATTACCTGTGAGATAAGGATCTCTTATTGAAGCGGTAAAGCAGAATCTAGACTTTTGGAGAATGAATCCAAAGCAACAACCAAATACCCAAAAAAGTCCAAGCTTTACTGAAATAGTGGATAGATATATACCAAAGACAATAATGATTAAGGATAAAGCTATACCGTAGGGGTGTTGCTTCTTAATTAAGCGTTTCGATGTACTATATTTAGTTTTTGAAGAAACATTATTTGAATTTGAATTAAGCATAGCACCAACCTCCTTTAAATGTATTGAAAAATACTAATTCATCAAATACTATTATAGCATGGAAATGTATATTAATACTTGTTATATTTATAGCATAGCAGATTTTCAAAAGGTATTAAAGAATTTTATACTATATTCAAAATAATTATATTGGGATTTAGATATAAGATTTATTTATAGCGGTAAAAGTGGTATAATATGATATAAAAATAACAAGTTAATTTAACTTCCCTAAGAAAGGTGAGTAAATATGAATATTGAATATATTAAATATTTTTATGAAGTAACTAAAATGAAAAGTATATCTAAGGTTGCTAATGCCTTTCATATATCACAACCAGCTTTAAGTCAACAAATACAGCGTTTAGAAGAAATCTTAGGACATAAGCTATTGTTGCGAAGTAATAAAGGGGTAGAATTAACGGAGTCAGGGCAAATTGTAGAAAAATATGCAAAACAGCTATTAAAAACTTATGAAAATATGATGGAAGATTTAGACACTATGGATACAAATAATGTTAATATTCGAATTGATTCTAATAATATTATAGCAACATATGCTTTGCCTTGCACTTTATATGATGTAAAAGAAAAATTTTCAAACTATAATTTTAACCTGTCATCAAAACTTACAACTGAGGTAGAACAAAATGTTTTAAATGATAATTGTGATATTGGATTTATATATGGAGAACCTGAAGAAAAAGACCTAGACTATATAAAAGTAGGAAAGGATAGGCTGGTATTAATAGCAGGAAATAATTTGTCAATTCCCCCAGAAATGCAATTAAAGGATTTAATAAAGTACGAATTTATAATGCTTCAAGAGAAACAGAGAGGTTTTAAAAAGCTTTATAAGTATCTTTCAAATGAAGGATATGATATAAATGATTTTAATATAGCGCTACAGTTAGATTCTACTGAATCTATAAAATCGACGGTGTCCAAAGGTTACGGTTTGTCCTGGGTACCCTATATTTCTGTTAAAAAGGAATTGTATACAAAACAGTTAAAAGAGATAACAGTTACGGATTTAGATATGGATTTAGATATTTATTTAATATTTAATAAGGATAAAGAGTACAGTAAAGAAATCAAAATGTTCATTGACTATATTAAAAATATAGGGGAAAAAAGTTTCTGTTAATTTTTAGTAATAAATATCTCCCAAACCCCATTAATGACTTCTTCATATTCAAGGATTAAAGATTTTTTTTCAAAGGTATTAAGTATTGACTGAAGTACACAGCTATGATCAGTCACTACTTTTACTGTATCATTAGGCTTCATGCTTTTTAAAGCTTTTTTAATTCTGAGCACTGGAATTGGACATATTTCACCTAAGCAATCAATTTCTTTCAAGTCACACACCTCCAAATACAGCTTTTATGTAGTGATTATATATATTTCAATTAAAAATGTCAAATTTTCTACAATATAAAAAACTAACACTTAATGAGGTGAAAAAATGGAGACTTACTTGGTTACAGGTGGAGCTGGATTTATAGGTTCTAATTTCATACATTATATGTCAGAAAAAAACTCTAAAATACGTTTAATCAATGTGGACAAGTTAACTTATGCTGGAAATTTAATGAATTTAGAAAATATATCTACTAAAATAGAAGACTATTTATTTATTAAAGAAGATATTTGCAATAGAACTAAAATGATGGAAATATTTTCAACATACAAACCTGAGTATGTTATTAACTTTGCTGCAGAAAGTCATGTTGATAGAAGTATTGCACATAGTGAAGATTTTATACTCACTAATATATTAGGAACAGAGGTATTACTCCAATGTGCTAAAAACACAAATGTAAAAAGATTTATTCAAGTATCCACAGATGAAGTTTATGGTTCTTTAAAAGAAGATTATTTTTATGAAACATCGCCTATAGCACCAAACAATCCGTATTCTGCTAGTAAAGCTTCAGCAGAGTTGATAGTTAGAGCTTTTCAAGTTACTCATGGGTTGCCAGTTATTATAACTCGAAGTGGTAATAATTATGGACCAAGACAGCATAGGGAAAAGCTTATACCTATGGTTATACAAAAAAGCCTTGCTAGGGAAAATATACCAATATATGGTGATGGAAAAAATATTAGGGATTGGATATATGTTTATGATCATTGTAATGCCATATATCAGTTAATTCATAAAGGCACATTAGGAGAGATATATAATATAGGGGCAAATAATGAAAAGACAAATATAGAAATTGTAATAGCTATTATAGAAAAATTAAAATATATTTTAACTACAATGAATTTAGATGTTGATGGCATTTCTACAGACCTTATCCAATTTACTACTGACAGAAAAGGACATGATAGAAGGTATGCTATTGATACTAAAAAACTTAGAAAAGAATTAGCTTGGGAACCAAGCTATACTTTTGATAAAGGACTTGAAGATACCATTAAATGGTATATAAAGCAAAATTTATTTGGGAGGAAATTATATGAAGGGAGTAATCTTAGCAGGTGGTAAGGGGACAAGACTGTACCCACTTACCAAAATTACCAACAAGCATTTACTACCAGTGGGTAAAGAACCTATGATTTTTAATCCCATTAGGCAGATGGTATTAGCTGGAATTGAAGAAATCTTAATAGTGACTAGTATTGAAAATATGGGAGAGGTTGTTAGGTTATTAGGAAGTGGAAAGGCTTTCGGTTGCAGATTTACATACAAGGTTCAAGAGGAGCCAAGAGGGATAGCAGATGCCTTAGCATTAGCAGAAGATTTTTCAAATAATGAACCTATCACTGTGATATTAGGGGATAATATAGCAACACATAGTATAAAGCCATATGTTGAGAAATTTAAAAAAACGCCATTTGGAGCAAAAATATTTTTAAAGGAGGTTGCTGAACCACAGCATTATGGTATAGCAGCTTTAGATGAGAAAAAAATAATTTCTATTAAAGAAAAACCTAATAAAGTAGAAAATGATTTTTTTGCAGTTATTGGCATTTATATATACGATAATACTGTATTTGAAAAAATAAAAAAAATCCAGCCCTCTGAAAGAGGAGAGTTGGAAATAACATCTGTTAATAATTTATATCTTTCAGAAGAAAATCTAAGCTATGAAATATTAAAGGGAAAATGGACAGATGCGGGAACCTTTGAATCTTATCATTATGCAAATAAAATATTATTTGAAACTGACAATAAAATCATTGAAAATAGCGGTGAATAAATATGAAAATACCCTTTCATAAACCATATAGTACTGAAAATGAATTAGTGTATGTCACTGATGCCATTAAAAGAGGTGAAATAAGCGGGGATAATTATTATACAAATATTGTTAAATCATATATGTCCTGCATGCTTGACAATGAATCAGTATTTATGACTACCTCAGGTACTCATGCTTTAGAAATGGCTTCGATACTAATAGATTTAAAAGATGGTGATGAAGTTATAATGCCTTCATTTACTTTTCCTTCTACAGCTAATGCTGTTATGCTTAGAGGGGCAAAGCCTGTTTTTGTTGAGGTTTATGAAGATACTTTAAATTTAAATATAGAAGATTTGCAAAAAAAAGTTTCTGATAAAACAAAGGCTATTATACCAGTTCATTACGCTGGAGTTTCATGTAAGATGGAAGAAATAATGGACATAGCAAAAGCAAATAATTTATTTGTCTTAGAGGATGCCGCCCAAGGATTTAATGCTAAGTATAATAATCAGTATTTAGGTACTATAGGACATTTTGGTTGTTTTAGTTTCCATGGTACTAAGAATTATTCCTCTGGAGAAGGTGGTGCTCTTATAATCAATGAAGTAAATGAAGAAATTAGACAAAGAGCTGATCTTATACTCCATAAGGGAACAAATCGAGTCAAATTTAATAAGGGAGAAGTTTCTAAATATACATGGGTTGATATAGGATCTAGCTATATTCCATCTGATATATTAATGGCATATTTATATGGACAGTTAAAAAACCTAGATGAAATAACTCAAAAAAGAAGGTATATCTATGAGTATTATTCTTCTGCTCTTAAAGATTATGATAATAAAGGTATTGTGAAAATATCTAAAGTACCTTCTTATTGTGAATCAAATTATCATATTTTTTATATTATATTTAATTCAAAACACGAAAAAAATTTAGCATATAAACAGCTTACAGAAAAAGGTATTAACGTAACAACTCACTTTGTTCCACTTCATAGTTCACCTATGGGTCAAAGTCTAGGATATAAGGATTTAGATCTTTCAGCTACTCAAAGCATTAGTGAAAGAATGCTACGTTTACCCATGTTTACAGATATTTCAGATTTAGAATTAGAGTACATTGTCTCAAATCTAAATATTGTTCTTAAAAATATTAGGGAGTTATAAAATGCAAATATCAGTTGTTGTACCAGTTTATAATAGCAAAAAGACAATACAAGCTCTTTGTAAAAAACTAAACACATCTCTTAAAAATATAGGGATAAAGGATTTTGAAATAATATTAGTAGATGATGGGAGTAAAGATGATAGCTATAAAAAGATGAAAGAGTTATATAATAGTTCTTTAAATATAAATATTATTAAATTAGCTGGAAATTTCGGACAGCAAAATGCACTAATGTGCGGGCTAAGACATGCTAAAGGGGACTTAGTTGTCACTTTAGATGATGATTTGCAAAACCCACCAGAAGAGATTGAGAAGTTAGTAGCTAAGATAAATGAAGGGTATGATGTAGTTTTTGGTGTACCCTATGAAAAAAAACATCCAGTCTTTAGAAATTTAGGTACAAAGCTTATAAGCCGTCTTTTTAATAAAATATGCAATAAACCAAAGGCAATAGAGGTAAGTAGCTTTAGATTAATAAGAAAAAGTATAGTTGAAAAGATGATAAAGGACAAAAGAAGTTTTGTTTACCTTGCACCAATAATTTTAAATATTACCCAAAATGTTTCTACAGTTTTTGTTAGACATGAAGTGAGAAAAGAAGGTAAATCAAATTATAGCTATTTTAAATTGTGTATGTTAGTTGGAAAACTTTTCTTGTACTACTCTCTTTTTAAGGATTCTAATTTATTATGTTATAAACCTCAGTACATTATAAAAGACATTAAACTAAGAGGTGATAAAAAATATGAAACTACTAGTTTTGGGCGGTAGTTATGTACAGCTTAATGCAATAAGAAAAGCTAAAGAAAAAGGACATACTGTGATAATAACAGATTATTTATCTGATTGTCCTGGTAAAAGGGAAGCTGATTTTTATGAGCAAATTAGTACTTTTGATGTTGAGGGAAATATTAAAGTGGGAAAGAAATATGAAATAGATGGAGTTTTAACCTTAGGTACAGATCAGCCAATTCTTACAGCGGCTAAAGTTGCAGAGGCTTTAGAAATACCTGCTTTTTTAGATTCTCAAACTGCAAAATCGGTAACAAATAAGAGAGTAATGAAAAATCTATTCTATATTAACAAAATTCCAACAGCAAAGTATAGGCTTATAAAGGAAGGGTTTAAAGATAACGAATTGCAAGAACTAAATTTTCCAGTGGTTGTTAAACCCCTTGATAGCCAGGGGCAAAGAGGAGTATATAAGCTTAGTTCAATTGAAGATATTCGCAAGGTTTTTGGTGATGTTATAAGCTTTTCTAGGGAAGATGAAATCTTGGTAGAGGAATTTTATGAAAATGATGAAATAACAGTTAATGGCTGGGTTGTAGATGGAAAGCCTTATATATTTTCTGTAGTGGATAGAATCTCCTGTGATCAAACTCCTCATATAGGTGTTTGTATAAGACATAATATGCCATCAGTATTTATGGCAGAGTATTCTAAGGAGATTACTTTATTAACTGAAAAAATCGTACAAGCCTTTAATATTAAAAATGGACCCATATATTTTCAGTTTTTAATGGGAAATGAAGGTATTAAGGTTAATGAAATTGCATGTAGAATTGGAGGAGCATATGAGGACCAGTATATTCCTAGAGCTACAGGTATAAATATACTAGATATGTTAATTGATTACTCTTTAGGACTAAACCTGGATTACTCTACTTTAAACAACTTTGATATAAATAAGCCTAGAATGTTTTATTCAGTTGAAATGTTTTTTGCAAAACCATGTAAGATAAGCTATTTTAGTGATATAGAGATGATTAAAAAACTACCTGGAGTAATAAAGGCTCATTACAATTTTGATGTTGGACATTGTATTAAAGAAATAAATAATGCTACTCAACGGGCAGGGTATATAATTGTTGAAGGAAAAAGCAAAAACGAGTTAGTAAATAATATTGAAAAAATATATTATGAATTAGGCATTTACGATGAAAATGGAGAAAATAAATTAATTAGGTTTTAAATAGTGGAAGGGAGTAATTTATGAAAACAAAAATTAGAACTGTAGGTCTTTATATGCTTATTCTAGTTATTTTAGTAGGATGTTCTAGTGCAGATAAGAGCCAAACCAATTCAAAAGAAATATCCATAGCTGAACAGTATGGTTTAGCATATGCTCCTTTACAGATTATGAGAGAGATGCAAATTTTGGAAGAAAAAATGCCAGAATTGAAAGTTAATTGGAAACAACTAGGTAATACAGCTGCAATACGAGAAGCTATGATTGCAGGAGAAGTTGATGCTGGATTTATGGCTATTCCGCCATTTTTAATTGGATGGGATAAAGGAATGCAGTGGAAAATAGCCACAGGACTGTCCCTTAGCCCAGTAGGACTAGTTACTAGTAATCCACAAGTAAAATCACTAAAGGATTTTACTGATGAAGATAGAATTGCCTTGCCTCAACCAGGAAGTGTACAACATATATTACTTTCTATGAAATGTTTAGAAGAATTCGGAGATGCTAGCAAATTTGATAATCAGTTGGTAACACTGTCACATCCCGATGGAATGAACGCACTTATGTCCAATACAGATGTAACTGCACATTTTACTTCACCTCCATATTTATATTATGAATTAGAAAAAGGAATGAATAAAATACTTGATGGAAATGAAATTATGGATAGTAAATTTTCTTTTATTATAGGAGTGACTACTAATAAGTTTCATGAAAATAATAAAGAAATATATGATGCATTTTTAGAGTCTGTAGAGGAAGCAATTTTGTTTATTAATAATAATCCGGAAAAGGCGGCTCAAATACTTTCAGAATCCTATAATATACCTGAAGAAGAATTAGTAAAATATTTGACATGGGAAGGTAATGAATATACAACAAAGGTTTATGGTTTTAATAAATTTGCAGAATTTATGCAGCACAATAAAACTATAGATAAAGCTTCCTTTGATATAGGGGACGTTATGTGGGATGATGTAGACTATGAAAATTAACATATTTAAATCCAGCTTTACAAAGAAAATCCTATCTTTAATAATATTGATTATAATATGGGAGGTCATAGCTAAAAGCAGTATGTTTGAAACATCATTATTTCCAGATGTTGGATCTATATTAAATGCTCTAATTGTTTCTTTTACCAAAGGAAATCTACTAGAAGAATGTATATTTTCACTTAAGATTATAACAATAGGTATGATTATAGGTTTATTAGGTGCTGTTTTATTAGTATATATAAGTAGAACTTCATCATTAGTCAATAGTTTTGTAGAAACCTTAGCTGCCATAGCTCACCCACTACCAGGAATAGCTTTGCTACCTCTTATTATTTTATGGATAGGAACAGGGTATGGAGCTATTTTATTTATTATAGTTCATTCAGTACTGTGGCCTTTATATATTAATTTGAATAGCGGACTTAAATCCATTCCAAAGATATATCAAGAAATAGGTAAAAATATTGGTTTAAATACTATACAAGAATCCATCCATGTAATTTTACCGGGATCTTTAACTTATATTTTATCAGGGATTAGAATAGGATGGGCTAGAGCTTGGAGAGCTTTAATCAGTGCAGAAATGATATTTGGTGCAGCTGGAGGTAGGGGAGGATTAGGTTGGTATATATTTCAGAAAAGAATATTTATGGATACCCAAGGCCTTTTTGCAGGTTTATTTATAATAATACTAATAGGTATATTTGTAGAGGATATAGTACTTGAAAAGATTGAGAAAATGACCATAAAAAAATGGCAATTGGTAAAGTAATGGAGGTATTACTTTGGGCAATCTAAAGATAAAAAATGTTTTTAAGAGTTTTAATATAGATAATGTAGAATATCCCGTATTATCAAATATAGAATTTGAAGTAAGTAAAGGAGAAATCCTTTGCATATTAGGTTCATCAGGCTCTGGAAAATCTACCTTGTTACGAATGATTGGAGGATTTGATGTACCAAGTTCAGGAGAAATAATATTAAAGGGAAAAGAGATTAATAGCCCAGTTAGAGATAGAATAATGGTATTTCAAGACTTAGATCAATTGTTTCCCTGGAAAACTGTTTTAGACAATATTTTATTGCCATTAAAAATAAATAATATTGGAAATAGTAAAAAAGAAAGAGAAGATATAGCTTATAAATATTTAAATTTGGTACAGCTTAATGGTTATGAAAAGCATTATCCACATCAGCTTTCTGGAGGCATGAAACAAAGAGCTGCAATAGCTAGATCATTAGCTCTAGAGCCAGAAGTATTACTAATGGATGAACCATTTGGAAGTTTAGATGCTCAAACAAGAAATAATCTACAGAAGCTATTATTAAGTATTTGGACACAGATGGGAACAACAATTTTGTTTGTAACTCATGATATTCACGAAGCTATATATCTATCTAGCAGAATACTTGTATTAAATAAAAGTTCTAAAAGTATCGGTGAGATCATAGACAATAAAATTCCAAGACCTAGACTACCAAGTCACCCAGCAGTAGGAGAGATGTGGGGTAAAATATATGATCTAATATAGAATAAGTTAATAAAAAAACAACAAAAATAGATAAAGAATAAAGATTTTTAAAACGTTTTCTGTTGAAGATTATATCTAATCTTCCCATTTAGAAACTATAAACCATCAAAAATACGTATGCTATATTTGAAATAGTTATATCAAAATCTAGTAGATATAATGTATAATTTAGTAAAGATTGTTCAACTATTAACAAAATTAAAGGGAGGATTAAAACATTATGAAAAAAAGAATTAGTATTTTAGTACTAGCATTACTTTTGACATTAACAATGTTAGTTAGTGGATGTTCATCAGTTGAGAACAATGATGCAGAGGAGAATAATACTCCACAGGAGAATACTGCTGTAGAGGAGAATAATGAGCCAAAAGAGGATAGCCCGCAAGAAGAGAATGCTACTAGTGAAGGTGAATACATAATTACTGCAGAGGCAGCAATAAAAGCTATCAATGAAGAAGGAACAGTACTAGTGGATGCTCAAGGAGCTGAAGATTATGGTAAAGCCCACATAGATGGTGCAGTAAATATTGCAAGAGCTGATATCACCGTAAGTGATGATGTTCCTAATGTATTAGCACCTGAAGAAAAAATAATTGATACTTTTTCAAAAAGTGGTATTTCAAATGACACCATGATAGTTATTTATGACAACAATAATAATATGGACTCTGGTAGATTATGGTGGACACTAATGGTTTATGGACATGAAAATATGAAAGTTGTTAGTGGCGGTCTTGAGGCTTTAAAAGGAGCAGGACTAGAAACTAGTACTGAAGCTCCTGAAGTTGCAGAAGGTGAATATACAATTGATAGTAAGAATGAAGATCTGATTGCTACACTTGATGAAGTTATGGCTCAAGTTAACGATCCTAAGGAAGATGTAGTATTTTTAGATACACGTAGTCCAGAAGAATATACTGCAGGAACAATTCCTGGATCTATACACTTAAATTATATAGACAATAATAATGCAGATGGAACATATAAGTCTATGGATGAGATAAAAAGTCAGTACGAAGAAAAAGGTATAACTCCAGATAAAACAATAATTATGTATTGTAAAACATCTATAAGAGGAGCTCAATCATTATTAGCGTTATACGAGGCAGGATATGAAAATCTTAAGCTTTATGATGGTGCTTGGGTAGAATATTCAGCAGATACTTCACTACCAGTAGAAACTCCTAGTGAAGACGATGTAAAAGCTAATGAGCAAGACCTTTCTTAAGATATAAATTATATAGAAAATAAAAAAAGATAACTCTATTTCTGAAATAGGGTTATCTTTTTTTATTTCTTTTTTTTATTTTCTAACCTGATTTTTATCCTAATAAATCGGTAGCAACATGATATGTTGGATCTTCTAATATATTAACTTCTACAATATCCTTAGCATTATTTAACAAGGCTTTACATTCATGACTTAAATGTTTTAAGTGAATTTTTTTACCATTACTTAAATACTTAGAAGTAAGTGAGTTTATGGCTTCAATTGCTGAATGGTCATGAACATGAGAATTTAAAAAGTCTATAACTACATTATCTGGATCTTCATTAATATCAAATAAATCCAAGAAATTTTTAATTGAAGCAAAGAATAGTGGACCATCTAAAACATAAATTTTTGTACCGTTTTCTTCAAGTATGGTTGTAGCAGTAATTTTTTTGCCTTTATTCCAAGCGAATACTAAAGCAGAAAGTATAATACCTATACCAACAGATACTGCTAGATTAGTAAATATGGTTACCACTGAAACTACTACAATAATAAGTGCATCTGATTTTGGAATTTTATTTAACATTTCAAATGAAGACCATTCAAATGTACTTATAACTACTATAAACATTATACCAATTAGTGTTGAAATAGGGATCATGGATATCAATTTTGAACCGAATAATATGAAGGCTAGAAGTGATAAAGCAGCTGTTATGCCAGATGCTCTACGTGTACCACCAGATTGAACATTTAGCATACTTTGTCCTATCATAGCACATCCACCCATACCTCCAAATAATCCACATACTATATTTGCCAGTCCTTGTCCTTTACATTCTTTGTTTCCGTGTCCTCTTGTTCCTGTGGTTTCATCAATTAAGCTCATTGTCATTAATGATTCAATAAGACCTATGGTTGCCATAACTATGGAATATGGAAGAATAGTTATTATTAAATCTAAACTAAATACAACATTTGGAATATGAAATGTTGGCAGTCCACCTGAAATAGAAGCCAAATCACCAACAGTTTTAGTAGATATATTTAAAAACTTAACTAATAAAGTAACTGAAACAATAGCTACCAATGTAGATGGGACAGCTTTTGTAATTTTGGGGAAAAGTTTTATAATGCCCATTGTTAAAAATATAAGGCCTATCATAATATAAAGTTCAGGACCTTTTATCCATTCATGACCTACTTTAAATTGCTCAAATTGAGATATGAAAATTACTATTGCCAATCCGTTAACAAATCCAATCATAACAGGGTGTGGAACAAGCCTTATAAATTTGCCAAGTTTCAAAACACCAGCCATGATTTGAAGTATACCCATTAAAATAACAGCTGCAAATAAATATTCAATACCTTTGGATATAACTAATTCAACAATTACTACAGCTATTGCACCAGTAGCACCAGATATCATTCCAGGTCTTCCGCCAAAGATTGAAGTTATAAGACCAATAATAAAGGCTGAATAAAGACCTACTAACGGTTCAACTCCTGCTACAAAGGAAAAGGCTATAGCTTCAGGAACTAATGCCAGTGCAACAGTTAATCCAGATAGTATGTTATCCTTAAGCGAAGAATTCATTGTTTGATTTAATTCATGCATTATTTAATCTCCTAGTATAATAATGTCATAGTCAATAATGACTATGCAGTTAA
>SWCE01003603.1_pt2 | contig 26847 bp, 29 predicted proteins | sample 4690061 | NCBI WGS metagenome assembly SWCE01 (sample SAMN10267279, study PRJNA491770) | bioreactor metagenome | isolation source: DHS bioreactor inoculated with subseafloor sediment | place: Japan: off Shimokita Peninsula | collected 2012-10
CTGAATTAGAATCAACATTATCTACTAACAGTAAAGACCAAATGGTTGATGTTGTAAGTAGTGCTACATTAGCTGATACATATGGTTATGTTTCTGCTGTAGTTGCAGCTGCTAAAGGTGAGCAGGCTAAACCTACTACACCAGTTAATTCAACTGCACTTAAAATAGGCAGAGTTGATTATGCTGCCCATGGAACAAAATGCTTTACTTCTGCTGTAGTAGCCATGGTGGGAGATAAAATTGTAGGCGCATCTATTGATGATTATCAATTTATGAGCACAGATGTTGCAGTAGGTGTTCCAAATTCAGATGCTGACTTTGGTGCTAACTACAAAGATCCTTCAGTTGTTCTTGCTTCTAAAAGAGTAAATACTCATTATTATAGTGAGCATATGGCTGAAGAAGCTGGTTCTACTGTAGCTGTAGATAAAAACTACGATGCTATAGAAGAATATGTAGTAGGTAAAACAGTAGCTGAATTAGAAGCTACACTTTCTTCAAATTCCAAAGAGCAAATGGTAGATGTAGTAAGTAGTGCTACTTTAGTTGATACATCTGGATATGTTTCTGCTATTGTTGAGGCTGCTAAAGCTTCTAAAGTAGATAGTTCAATTACTGTCGATGCAGATACTGCTGCTAACATTGAAATGAAGCGTGTTGACTATGCTGCTCATGGAACAAAATGCTTCACTTCTGCAGTTGTTGTAATGTCAGGAGATAAAATCCTTGGCGCTTCTTTAAATGATTATCAATTTATTAGCACAGATGTTGCAGTAGGAGTTCCAAACTCAGATGCTGACTTTGGCGCAAACTTCAAAGATCCTTCAGTTGTTCTTGCTTCTAAGAGAGTAAATACTCATTATTACAGTGAGCATATGGCTGAAGAAGCTGGTTCTACTGTATCTATTGACAAAAACTTTAATGCTATCCAAGCTTTTGTTGCTGGTAAAACAGTAGCTGAATTAGAAGCTACACTTGCTTCAAATTCTAAAGAACAAATGGTTGACGTTGTAAGTAGTGCTACTTTAGTTGATACATATGGTTATGTTTCTGCAATCGTTGCAGCTGCTAAATCTGATGAAGTTCCTGAAGTTGATGTTGTATCAACAGCTTCATTAGTAGTTGAAGGAACTGCTTTTGAAAATGCTCTATCTGAAGATGGTACATGGATCATTTGTCCTTTAAATGATTTAACTATCGAGAATGCTCTTGTATTAGAAGGTGCATTCTATGACAAAGATGACCCTGCAAAAGATCTTAAGCGTAAAATAGGTCTTTACACTCAAGATGCAGATCATAATTTAACTGGAAGATTCACTTTAACAGCTCCATCATTAACTATTAAAAGTCCTTATGCAACTCTTCAAAAAGGTATCTTTGTTGGTGATATTTATGTTGAAGCCAATAATTTCTCATTGGTAGATCAAACTGTTAATGGTAATGTATACTTTACTACTCAAGAAGCTAAAGATACATTTGTAATGGACGAAACTAGTTCCATATCAGGAGTTCAAGAATTAAAATAGTAATATAAACTAATAAATTAATTACATAAACAAAGCACTAGGAAATTTTCCTGGTGCTTTGTTTTGCTTAGACTATTGTTACTTAAATATTACTCTTCTTTTGAATTTTACTTGTTTTATAGTAAATACATATTAGCTTCTTCACAAGCTTTTACCATATCTTCTGGCCATATAGATGCTTGGACTTCTCCTATATGAGCTTTCTGAAGGAAAAACATACATATTCTTGACTGACCAATTCCCCCTCCTACAGTATAAGGCAATTCTTTATTAAGTACCATACTATGAAATGGAAACTTTTTCCTATCTTCACATTTTGCCAACTGTAACTGTCTCTCCAATACATCTTCATCAACACGAATGCCCATAGATGTTAATTCTAAAGCTATTTCCAAGACTGGATACCAAAAGATTATATCTCCATTTAAAGACCAATCATCATAATCAGGTGCTCTTCCATCATGCTTACTTCCAGATTCTAATTTATGACCTATTTGCATAATAAATACAGCCTTCTTTGCCTTAGCAATTGCATGTTCTCTTTCTTTAGGCGAAAGAGTTGGGAACATATCCTCTAACTCTTGGGCTGTTATAAAAGTAATTTCTTCAGGCAAGAACTTTTCAATCTCTGGATATAGCTCGCTTATATGGTCCTCTGTTTCTTTAAACACTTTGTATAATCTTCTAACAACATTCTTTAAAGTATCTATTGTCCTTTCTTCCTTTAAAAGCACCTTTTCCCAATCCCATTGGTCCACATAGATAGAGTGTATATTATCTAAATCCTCATCTCTTCTGATAGCATTCATATCCGTGTAAAGTCCTTCACCAGAAGAAAAGTCATATCTTTTCAATGCCATTCTTTTCCACTTGGCAAGAGATTGAACTATTTCTACTTCCTTTCCGTCAATTCCCTTTACATCAAAGGAAACTGGCCTTTCAACGCCATTTAGATTGTCATTTATGCCCATCTCAGTTTTAACAAATAAAGGTGCAGATACTCTAGTAAGTTTTAACTTCTTTGACAAAGCCTTTTCAAAAAAATCCTTAATCTCTTTTATAGCAATTTCTGTTTCACGAATATTTAGTGATGATTTATATCTATCTGGTATCATCAACGATTGTTTAACTTTAGTCATATTAATTCCTCCTAAGATTTTTTAATTTAAATTCTACACTTACACCATGGCCATGGTTTTTTCAAATATCTTTTTAATACTGAATACAAAAAAACCCTTCATCCCTATAACATAAGGACGAAAGGTTTAGCTTCCGCGATACCACCTAAATTAGCATACTGCTCACTCAATCAGTACAGAAGTATATACTTCGATACCTACCAATTATAACGGTTTGGGTCCGTCTAAGTCTACTTTCCTCAAAGGATTTCGGTTAGCAACTCCGAGATGTTCTTCAAAATAGGCGTCGTGTTGGTCTCTCACTATCACCAACTCGCTGAAACTACTTCCTAATTTTACTCTTCTCTTCTTTGTCTTTAATATTTATATATTGCAATAAGTATATAGCACTAAATCTTAAATGTCAATGCTTTTATACAAATTAGTATACTGTTTTTTTGTTTTTTTATTCATCTTTTTTTATTCGTGATTTTTTATTTATTGTAATTCTTTAGTTTTGTTCCACAAATTGGATTTTTAATCCATTAGGATCTAAAATGAAAAAGAATTTAGTGCTTGGGTTAGGTTGAATAGGACCACCATGAATATTAATACCTTTTTCCTTAACAAACTCCATCTTCTTATCAACAGAGTCAACTTTAAATCCTAAGGAAATGTCTTGTCCAATATTTATGTCTTTAACTTGTTCATTACATATTAACTCAACTTTAGTCTCACCATCACCTAGAAAAGCTATTTCTACTCCTGGGCCTGCTGGAAATCTTTTATCAATACTAAGACCTACTATCTCTTGATAGAATTTTAAAGACTCCTCCATGTTTTTAACAGTTATTGTAGTCCAAAGAAACTTCATAAAACATCCTCCTCTGTAAACTTGATTTTTATTCTAATTATTATATTCAACAAAGTTTCATTATAATCCTTTACTATTATATTTGTTTATATACATTTTATCATTACAGATTAAGAGTTTTTATCAGTACCTTTGATTTTCTTTATCTTTCAAATCTATTTAAAAAAGCCTTTGTGCGCTCGTTTTTAGGATTATTTATTATCTCTTTTGCAGAGCCTTCTTCAGCAATAACTCCTTCGTCCATAAAAATAATATAATCTGCTACATCTCTAGCAAAACTCATTTCATGAGTTACAATAACCATAGTCATCTGCTCTGCAGCTAAATCCTTAATTACCTTTAATATCTCTCCAGTTAACTCAGGGTCTAGTGCAGATGTTGGTTCATCAAAAAAAAGCACTTTTGGATTTAATGCCAAGGCTCTGGCAATAGATACCCTTTGCTGCTGACCTCCAGACAATTGACATGGATAAGCATTCTCTTTGTCAGATAATGACATTTTCTTTAATAAATTTCTTCCTATTTCCAATGCCTCACTCTTACTTTTCTTCTGTACTGTTATCAGTGGGTCTATAATATTTTTTATAACTGAATAATGAGGAAAAAGGTTGAAATTCTGAAATACTAATCCATAATTGGTTTGAATTTTTTTTAGCTCTTTAGTATTAGCATATACGGCTTTCCCATCATTTCCAGTAGTAACAGCCTTTTCACCAACATAAATTAATTCACCTGAGTCCATTGTCTCTAACATTGTTGCACATCTTAGAAGAGTAGATTTACCAGAACCTGATGGACCAATTATAGCTACAACCTGCCCTGACTCAACATTTAAAGAAATATCTTTGATTACCTGAAGGTCACCAAAGCTCTTCTTTAAGTTTTTTATTTCTAATAATTTCATACGATGACCTCCTATCTATAGTAACTAAGCCTATTTTCTATCCATTCCATAAAAAAAGCTACAATAAAATTAAAAACATAGTAGAATATTCCCGCTACAACAAATGGCATCATAGACGTTTGAGCTGATGCAATTGCTTTTGCCGCAGTAAACATCTCTGACACTGAAATAACAAATGCCAAAGATGTATCCTTAACAAGAGTAATAACTTCATTAGTTACTGAAGGAAGAATTCGTTTAATTACCTGAGGTAAAATAATTCTAAAAAATGTCTGCATCTTATTATACCCTAACAGCTTTGCTGCCTCATATTGCCCAACAGGCATTGACTCTATACCACCACGATATATTTCTGCAAAATATGCTGCATAATTTAGTGAGAAGCCAATAATAACTGCTAAAAACCTATAGCCTCTTGGCATTGTTAATCCAAATATATAGTATGGTCCAAAATATACAACCATTAATTGGAGCATTAATGGTGTACCTCGCATTATTGAAATATAAAACTTTACTAGGTTTTTTATAACAGTTACTTTAGACATCCTACCAAACGCAATTAATAATCCTATAGGAAGAGAAAATAATAGCGTAAATAGAAATATTTCTACAGACACTACCATGCCTTCACTTAATTTTGATAATAATACTGACCATTCCACAGTAAATACCTCCATTTACTTTCCCTAAAATAAAGGGCTATCTCATATAGGGATAGCCCTTTAAATAAATTCCATCTAATTATTTACCGATTGTAGTAATATCTTTTCCAAACCAGCTCTCAGAAATTTCAGCCATTGTACCGTCAGCCGCCATATCCTCTAAAGTAGATTGTACTTTATCTCTCAATTCATCATTTCCTAATAAGAAACCTACACCATATTCTTCTGCAGCTAAGCTTTCTTCTAAGATGATGAATTTATCTCCTCTTTTCTCTATTTGATAACTTGCTACTATATCGTCCATTCCAACTGCATCAACTGCACCTGATTCAAGATCCATCAATGCACCATTATAATCTGCAGCTGTCATAAGCTCTTCAAAGGTCTCTACTAAGTCTGGATCTTCAGCAAGTGCCGCTTCCGCACTAGAGTCCGCTTGAACTACAACTACTTTTCCTGCCAAATCATCTAATGTACTTATTCCAGCATCTTCTCTTACTACAAACACCTGATTATTTGCCATATAAGCATCTGTCCAAGTGTATGATTCTTCACGTCCGTTAATAGTAAAGCCATTCCAAACTACATCTATATTACCAGATTCTAATTCCATATCCTTAGCATCCCAAGCTATTGGCTGTAACACAAGTTCTAAATCTAGACGTTTTGCTACTTCTGCTGCTAAGTCTAAATCAAAGCCTGTAAACTCACCATCGTCCCCAACAAATCCCATAGGTGGAAAGTCTTGGTCAAATCCTACTGTAAATGTACCTTTTGATTCTGTATTTGTTTCTTCTGAAGCCTTTGATGAACATGCTGTCATGCTAAATACCAACATTAATATCATCATAATTACAACTATTTTTTTCATTTTAAAATTCCCCCATCCACTGTTGTATATATTATAATTTTTAATACCATGCTAGTGTAACACATCATCGCGTTAAAGTAAAGAAGCAGTTTTGTTATATATTTGGAATCTGCCAGTCAATTTCAGTTTGTCCTGTATTTTTTAAAAATTGATTAGCTTTAGAGAAATGTTTGCAACCGAAAAATCCTCTAAAAGCTGAAAGTGGGCTAGGGTGAACTGATTTTAGAATTAAATGCCTTTGATCCGCAATATATTTTTCTTTAGACTTGGCATTATTTCCCCATAGTAAAAAAACAACAGGTGCACTTTTATTATTTACTTGTTTGATTACTGAATCAGTAAATATTTCCCAGCCTTTATTCCTATGAGAATTAGCTATATTAGATACTACTGTTAAGCTAGTATTAAGAAGTAATACTCCTTGCTTTGCCCATGATACTAGATAGCCATTGTTGGGAATATAACATCCACAATCCTCTTTTAGCTCCTTGTAAATATTAAGTAAAGAAGGTGGTATTCTAACCTCTTTTTGAACAGAAAATGCTAGCCCATGAGCTTGATTCTCTCCATGGTATGGATCTTGACCTATAATTACTACTTTAACATCTTTATATGCTGTTAGTTTTAATGCTTCAAAAATATTATATTTATCTGGGTATATAGTTTTTGAATTATATTCATTTACAAGAAACTTCCTTAATTTTATATAGTAGTCTTTTTTAAATTCATCTTTTAAAAGCTCGTCCCAATCATTATTAAATATAACCAAAATATCTCCTCCTAGTCTAGTCTTTTGCTTATATTTCTCCTTATTCTACTATTATAAAAAATCTTAAGTCTCATATCAACTATAAAAGTTTTTTATTAGTGTTGACATGTGTATATACACATGTTAAGATAGTGTAAATTAATAATAGGAGGCTTTTACATGAATACAAAAAAATTAACCTTAACAGCTTTACTTACAGCCCTTGCTATAGTTATACCTTTTGCAGTATTTTTCAAGGTTATAATCCCCCCATTCACTGCTACGCTAGGCTCTCATGTGCCCATGTTTATTTCTATGCTACTAGGACCAGAAGTTGCCATTATGGTAGGGCTTGGATCTGCTTTAGGATTTTTCTTAAACCTTGGACCTATAGTAGGCGCAAGAGCATTTATGCACATTTTTGTAGGAGTTGCAGGTGCTTTACTTATAAGAAAAGGTATGTCTTATGGAAAAGTGGTAGCTATAACTGGGCCTCTTCATGGTCTTCTTGAGGTATTAATCGTTATGCCTTTTATTGACTTAAACGTATATAATTTATTGGTTATCACAGGAATAGGTACTGTTCTTCATCATTTTGCAGATGGTTTTATAGCCTATGTTCTTATAGGTATTCTTCAAAAATCTAAAGAATTTAATAGTCTAAGTAATAATCAAAACATATAATTACATTTAGTTTATTATAAAAAAACCATATAAAAAACCTCCAATTTTCTTATACATTGGAGGTTTTTTATTGCAACTAATTTTACACTTTTCAAGAAAAGGTAATAAAGTAGAAATCTATTATCTTACCTTGTCAACTTATATATGGCCTTTGCATATATTTCCATAGCCATATATAAATCCTCTAAGACTATATGTTCATTTGGTTGATGTTCTGTTTTTGTGCTTGTTGGAAACATTGCTCCATAAGCTACACAATTATCAATTGCTCTTGCATAAGTTGCTCCCCCTGAAGCAATAGGTTGGGAGATCATATCCTTTGTGACCTCTTGATACACTTCTATTAATGTCTTAATTAAAAAATGATCTTTGGGAATGTATATGGATTTTAACCAATCGTATTCTTTATATATTAGCCCATACTTACTTGCAACAGTACTAAGCTTATTTACTACTTCATCTTTATCAATAGTAACTGGAATCCTTATATCAATTGAAAGTACCTCTTGTTTATTCAAGCTAATTTTACCTATATTAAACTTCAGCTTACCCGATTCTTCATCTTGACACTCACCAAAAATTCCAGTTGCATAGGGGTCTTCTTTTACTTCATTATAAATAAAATCTAAAGCTTTAGAGGTAAAACCTATTTCTTTTAATGCTATAAATAGTCTATTTATAGCATTAATACCTTCTTCAGTTGCCTGAGCATGTACTGATTTCCCAATAACCTTTACACCCTCAATTACACTTTTATATTCATAGCCTAATTCTACAAGTTTTGCTTTTAACTCTTCCTGCCTATCACCAGTATAAACGATACTATCTGGCACTGAATTAAGTGCATTCCCACCTTCTAGTATTAATTGAGTTTCATTTTTACCTTCTAAGGTTACTTGAAGCAAGCCCTTTTCTGCATATATCAATGGAAAAGTGGAGTCTGGTGTAAAGCCCATTGCAGGCTTTTCTTCTTTTGCCATATACATTTTCATATCTCTCCATAAAGTTTCCTCATCTGTACCAAAGATAAATCTTACCCTTTTATTAAATGTAACCCCTAAATTAAACAATGCCTTAGCCGCAAATAAAGCTGTTAATGTAGGTCCTTTATCATCTTGAACTCCTCTACCATACAATTTTCCATCTTCTATTATTGGTTTAAAAGGATTAAACTTCCAATCATCTATACTCCCAATAGGAACAACATCTAAATGTCCCAGGATACCAATAAGCTCTTCTCCTTGTCCAATTTCAGCATACCCATAATAACCTTCTGGATCGTAGTAAGTACGAAATCCCATTTCCTCACAAAGCTCCAAGGTTTTTTTTAGGGTTTTATCTATATTTTCTCCAAAAGGATAATCTTTTGAAGTCTCATCTACTATACTAGGTATCTCTACTAAATCTTTAATAGCTTCCACTAAATCATCTTGCAAATCAACTAATTCTTTTTTTAGTTCATCTTCTCTTAACATTACTATTTGCACCAACTTTCTAAATGGTAATTCTTGTAGCTTATCTAACTTCATTTTCTTTAATTATTATTATCAAAGCTAAAGTATCTAATCCTATATTATTTTAGTGAAAATAACAGCTCCAACCAAATGATAACCTATCATTTGATTGGAGACTAGGAATATTTATATCTAACTTTTTTTATATTCTTCCCAACTGACAATCTCATCAATTGCTTTTCTTTTCTTCTCCACTACCTTATCTTCAAGTGGATATCCCATAGGCATTAGAGCTATAACCTCTAAATTTTCTGGTAGCTCCAATATTTTATGGCATTTCTCTGCATCAAATGCACAAACCCAGCATGTTCCTAGTCCTATATCAGTAGCAGCTAATGTCATATGATCAACAGCTATAGCTATATCAATATCACAGTGATCTTTTTCATCATCTCTTTTCCATGACTCATCATGATTACCACAGGCAACTACTATAACAGGTGCACTCTTAAACCAGTTTTTAGGATATGCCTCTGAAACCTTTTTTCTTCCTTCCTCATTAGTAATGACTATAAAATGCCATGGTTGGAAATTATGAGCAGAAGGTGCATTTCTACCCGCTTCTATCACTTCAAGTATCTTTTCTTTTTCCACTGGCATGTCCTTAAACTTTCTATTGGAATATCTTTTCTTTATTAAATCGTTAAATTTCATTTTTTTCCTCCTTGTTTTGTTTTCATTTTCTTTAAGCTATAATTTATGTATTAGTGATGTATAAAAGTTACAGGCATCTGTAATTTTACTTACCTCACAGTGTTCATTACGACAATGAGCTAGTTTATATACTCCTGGTCCAAACCCTATAGTAGGAATACCCATACTTACACTTGTTACAGCATTAGTACTAAAATCCCAATAGTCATACTCTGGCTCATTTTCAAAGCTTTCCTTATATGATGCAATACATGCTTTTGTCAATTCATGATTTAAGTCAATCTCCCAAGCTAAATGAAAAGGTTCATATTTAATATCCATTCCAGTCCAACTTTTTCTATAAATTGTTCCTATCTCCCAAGATGCACTTTTCCCCTTTATTATATCATCCATCTCTTTTTTTATTGTATCTTCAGTTTCCCCTACTACCATTCTTCTATCCAAGTATACTTCACATTCTGATGGAACAGCATTTAAAGATACACTTGTAGATGATATTTGAGACATAACCAAAGTTCTTTTTTGCCCTTCTTTTTTCATTAACTCTTCATTCGTTTTTTCCACCCGTTGTATTATTTCTGCCATTTCATAAATTGCATTTTTGCCTTTCTCAGGAGCTGATCCGTGAGCGGAAATTCCTTTTGTTTTAATTAGTATTTGGGCTTTTCCCTTATGACCTGTAACTATTTTATTATCAGAGGGTTCACATGTAATAAAAAAATTAGGTTTTATATTATACTCATTAAATAAAGACTTAAGATTTTCGCCATCACAATCTTCCTCAAATACAGTACATGAAACTAAAATTGTCTTTCCTGAATCCAACCCTAATTTTTTTGCAATAATACCAGCATATATTGAAGCCGCAGCCCCAGACTTCATATCCACAGATCCTCTACCATATATCATTCCATCTACTATATCTCCACTAAAAGGAGGAACTTCCCACTCTTTTTCATCTTTAACTTCTACAGTATCTACATGAGAGTCAAACATAATTATCTTTTCACCATTTCCAATTCTACCTACAACATTCCCAATAGAGTCAATAAAGACTTCATCATACCCTAAGGCTTTCATCTCATTTGCTATAAACTTAATAATTTCCTCTTCTTGTCCTGAATAGCTCTTGATTTTAACCAATTCTTGGGTGAATTTCACTAAATCTTCATTAATCGTAGATAATTCTTCTGAAATCCGTTTTTTCATCATATGAGCCCCCTATATTAATTTTAATATTCTTATAAATAATTATACCAAAATATTCTAACTTTTTATATGCAAAAAAGTGCCTTTAATAATATAAAGACACTTTAGTATTTTACAAGGTTTTCATTATTCCTTGAATTAAAAGTGATACACTAGACACTGCAAACCAACAGCATAGTCCTAAAAAGATTGGCTTCACTCCATTTGTAATAAGTTTTTTAAGATGAGTATTTAAACCTATTGCAACCATTGCCATAACAATCATAAACTTACCTATAGTTACAAGATTGTTAGACAATGCTCCCATATCTACAAAAGTATTTATAACAGCAGCCAATACAAAACCAATTACAAACCATGGAAAAACCTTGGCAAAGCTAAATTTACTTTCATCTGTGGCCCCTTTATTTTTTTGTGCCATACGTGCAGTGTATATTGCCAATACAAGGGTGATTGGAACAATCATCAAGGTTCTTGTAAGCTTTACAATTGTTGCAAATGCTAGGGCACTATCATTACCTGCAGCATTACTCCATGCTGCACCAGCAGCCACAACAGATGAGGTGTCATTGATAGCTGTTCCTGCCCACATTCCAAAACCCATATCACTCATTCCAAACATATGTCCCATAGCAGGAAATATAAATACTGCAATGATATTAAAAAGAAAAATAGTTGATATTGCATGGGCTACATCTTCATCTTTAGCACTTATAACAGGTGCAGTTGCTGCAATAGCAGAACCCCCACAAATAGATGTACCTACACCAATTAAAATAGTCGTATCCCCTTTAATCTTTAACGCCTTTCCTACAAAAAAAGCTGTTAAAAATGCAGCCGACAAAGTAAATATCATAACAAATAATGACTGACCACCAACTTTAATTACATTATATAAATTCATTTGAAATCCAAGCAAAATAATTGAATATTGCAAGAGCTTCTTGGAGGTATATTTTATCCCTACTGCAAACTGAGAATCTAAAATTGAGTTTTTATTATTTTGATTTGTTGCCATAAGAATAGGAAACATCATTGTAACAATCATTCCAAAGAGTATTCCAAAAACTGGACTTCCTATTATGGGATAAGCTTTTCCTAAAAACCATGCAGGCAATGCAATTGCAAAACAAAGGATTATCCCAGGTGTAATATTTCTAATTTGTGCCATAATACATCATCCTTTCCAGTATTTCTAGTATTCATTATATCTTCTACAATTTATATTATCCTTTAATTTATACTTTGTAAAATACTATGATATAATAGACATCATAGGTATTTGACTATATATAAGGAGTGTAATTTATGACCTTTAGGCATTTAAAAATATTTACAATTGTATCTGACTTAGGTAGCATGACCGCTGCTGCAAAAGCTTTATTTATTGCTCAACCTACAGTAAGTCAAGTAATATCCGAGCTTGAAAATTATTATGGGGTAAAACTCTTTGATCGTCTTTCAAAACGTCTATATATCACTGAACAAGGTAAACAACTTTTAAGCTATGCAAGACATATAACTGACTTATTCAATGAAATGGATCAAGCAATGAAAAATGCTGATAAAAGTGGAATTATAAAAATTGGTGCAAGTGTTACGGTAGGTACTTATCTCCTACCAAGGCTTGCAAATGAATTCACAAAGCTTTATCCTTTTTATCAGGTTAAAGCTATCACAAAAAATACAAAGGCTATTGAAAATCTTATTATACGCAATGATATTGACCTAGCACTGGTTGAGGGACCAGTACATACTTCTGATATTATTTCAAAAGCTTTTATGGATGATAAGCTAGCACTTGTCTGTGGTAAAAATCATCCCTTGTATCAGACAGAAAGCATCACGCCTTTTGAACTTAGCAAGCTTAATTTTATAGTACGGGAGCAGGGCAGTGCTACAAGAGAGTTATTTGAAAATGTTATGGCTACTAATGAAATAGATTGGAACTTGGCATGGGAGTGTAACGGTTCTGATGGTTTAAAAAGTGCTGCTATAAATGGAATTGGTGTAGCTGTAATATCACAACGACTTGTTTCCCATGAAGTTAAAACAGGGGAGCTTTATGTACTTAAAGTTGAAGGTATGGAGTTTAAACGAAAATTCAGTTTTATATATCATAAAAATAAATATCTCACAAATACAATGAAGGCATTTATTGATTTATGTTACAAAGTTCCTTTAAAATATAAATATTAAAAAGTAAAACTCAATTCAGACGGAGTTTTTACTCCATCTGAATTTTACAAATTATTTTTTCCCCAATAACTTTATGGCATCTTTCAATTTAACTGGATTACCATACATTAAGGTTCCCATTCTATAGATCATAGCTCCTAAAACTCCAATTAAAACTGTAGATACCAGTAATATTACTAAAGATATAATAATTTCTATACTTGAAACATTTCCCATAGATATCCTTACAAACATTGCCATAAAAGAGCTAAATGGCAGGAAGGATGCAACCTTTAGTAGAACACTCTCTGTATTTTGCATTCCCATGATTGAAATGAAAAATACTCCAACAAATAATACTGTTATTGGTGATGCACTTGAACTTACATCTTCTGTTCTGGATACTAACGCTCCTAAGGCTCCATATATAAATGCGTAAAAAAGATATCCTAGGATCCCAAACACTGAAAAATTAAGTAATACTTCTAAGGGTATATCAAATATAAAATCAAGTTTATTATTCCAAGCTTTGGCATTTAGTTTATAGGCTATCATAGCAGTTAATATAACCAGTCCGAATTGTATAAACCCTGCTAAAGCTCCTCCTAACACCTTGCCGAATATCAAATTCCTACTTTTAGTGCTAGTAATTAGAACTTCCATAGTTCTATTACTTTTTTCACTGGCTACTGACGTTGCTATAACTTGACCATAAAATATGATCATAAAATAAAGACCAAATACCAAAATATAAGTATAAAGATAGTTGCTAACACTATCCTTTCCCAATATTTTAGTTTCCGATTCTATAGTAGGAGTAATTAAGTCTACTACTTGGTTATATTCTATTCCTCTTTCTTTAAAGCCTTTTATTTGATAGGCTTTTACTAGGGCATTTTCAAAGGTAGCTCTGCTTGAATCTAGCATTTTATTATTTTTTACTACATACTTATATTTTATTGCTCCGTCTATAATATATCCAGCTTCCAACTCTTCTGAATTCACTTTCTGTTCTAACTCATCTACACTTTTTACTTTCTTTAATTCACCTATTAGAAAGTTCCCTTTAACATCATCTATATTAGTTACATAATTGTTTGTATCTATATAGCCATAGGCTCTATTACTGTTTTTAAAATCTCCACCTTCCACATTATCTTCTTTATTAGAAGAACTAAAGAATGCATCCTTGATTGTAGGTGCAGACAATCCCAGCGCTAAAATCAGACATAATAATATAGTAGAAACTATAAAAGCTTTCTTTTTTAAAAAACCCAGGAGTTCAAATTTAAATACAACAAATAAATTCTTCACTAATTTCCACCTACTTTCTCAACAAATATATCTTCCAGACTAGGTTCATAGGTAGAGAATTTCTCTATATCTATATTTTTCTCTATAGCTGTCTTTAAAAAATGTTTTTTAGAATTGTTTCCTAGTAGCTCTATTATTAAGTAATCTTTTTTCTTTTCAATAACTTTTACTATAGTATTTAATTCTCTTTCTATTATTTCCTTCAATTCTTGTAAAGATATACTAGATGAGCTTATTGTTAGTCTGCTCATACCATATTCCTTCTGTATACTTTTTAAATTTCCAGTTAAAACCATATTGCCTTTATCTATCAGAGCAATTTCTTCACAAAATTCTTCTACATAATTCATTTGATGGCTTGAAAATATAAGTAGTTTTTCTTCATTAATTAATTCGTTAATTATATCCTTTAAAATCTGTGAATTTACTGGATCTAATCCACTAAAGGGTTCATCTAATATAACAATATCTGGATTAGTTAAAAATGTTTCTGCTAATTGTATTTTTTGTTGATTACCCTTAGATAGAGTTTCTAGCCTTTTATCTTTATATTCCTCTACCCCTAATCTCTTTAACCAGTACAATGCATTTTCTTTGCTGTTTTTACTACTTAGCCCTCTTAACTGTCCCAAATAAACTAATTGCTCTAACACTTTTTTCTTAGGATATAGACCTCTTTCTTCTGGTAAATAGCCTATCTGATAATTGTCAGGTTTAAATTTTTTTCCATTTAGAAGAATTTCTCCTTTATTTGCTTCAAATAGATTCATAATAATTCTTATGGTTGTAGTTTTTCCAGCACCATTTCTTCCTAAAAGTCCTAATGTCTTGCCACTTTCAACTGAAAATGATATACCATGTAGCACTTGAGTATTGGAAAAACTTTTATATAAATCTCTTATTTCAAGTTTCATGAAAATCACCTCTCTTATCTGGATTAAAAAATATTTTCCTCCCAACTATATTTTACCAGATTATTATACAGCTTATCCCCTACTCTTTTTGTAGCAACAAAAAACAAGTTTGGGGACGGTTCTTGCACTTGCCTTTATTTTCGTAACAACAAAAATTATTCTCGCATAGAATAGTTAGTACTTAGAAGATAGGGGGCATTCCTGTGGAAATATCAGTTATTATAGAAAGTATTTTTTCATTATTTATTATAATACTAGTTGGTGTTTATGCTAGCAAGAAAAACATCATTACTGCAAAAATGAATAAGGGATTAATAGATATTCTTATACAGATTGCTTTACCATTTATGATTCTTTCTTCTTTTATTTATGAGTACGATAATGCTATTAAATCTAATGTTATAAAAACATTTTATTATAGTATTATTGCTTATATAATAATGATAACGGCTTCATATTTACTTCTCTTACCAATAAAGAATGATAAAAAAACAGTATTACATTTTGCTAATATATTTACTAACACAGGCTATGTTGGATTTCCAATACTTTATTCTATATACGGAGCTGAAGGTGTTGTATATGGATCAGTATTTAATATGTTTTTCGTAGTTTTTTTGTGGACATATGGAATTATCCTATACAAGGGAATTTTCAAGATTAAAGAATTGAAGACAGAACTTAAAAAAATTCTTTTAAACCCCTCTATCTTAGCTGTTTGTCTAGGAATTATAATCATGAAATTTAATATTCAATTGCCAAGTAGTATATTAACTAGTTTGGGAATTATTGGTAGTATCACAGGTCCATTATCCATGATTATTATTGGAGTTATACTTTCAGGTGTAAAAATTAAAAAATATTTAAAAGATTGGACAATATATTATGGAGTAACTTTAAGACTGATAATTATACCTGTAATTATATATTTTATGTCATTGTTAATAGGCGAAACGTCTAAAGCTATGAATGCCGTAATCATCATGACTGCAATGCCAGCCGCAGCTATGACTTCAATTCTAGCTGAAAGTTTTAATAAAGAAAAAGAATATGCAGTTGTCATTGTATCCTTAACCACACTCCTATCTCTAATTACAGTTCCCTTACTGTTAAAAATAATCCTATAAAAATCACAAAAAACTTCTCGCTGAATAACTTGTTTCTAATTACACGGGGACGTCAGACTGCGTAAAAACAAAACCTTAAATCCATATAAAACAACCCCTGAGCATTGAAATATCAACGGTTTTATGGTATGATGCAAGTAAAAGGAAGGGGTTGTTTACATGTTAAGATATGTAGAAGGTGAAAATAGAAATCAGTTAAATATACTCCCTATTTCATTAGATGAAATGGTATCTGATGATAATCCAGTAAGAGTAATAGATGCCTTAGTGGATAGTCTTGACATGACAGCCTTGGATTTTAAATACGCACAACCAAAAGAATTTGGTAGAAAACCATATAACCCAAAGTGTATGCTAAAACTATATATATATGGATACTTTAATGGAATAAGAACAACAAGAAAACTAGAAAAAGAATGTAAAAGAAATATAGAAGTAATGTGGTTATTAGATAACTTAAAGCCTGATGATAAAACCATATCAAATTTTAGAAAAGACAATAAAAAAGCAATAGCAGAGGTATTCAAACAATTTAGCATGTTATGTAATGAGTTAGGATTATACGGAAAAGAAATAATAGCAGTAGATGGCAGTAAATTCAGAGCGAATAACTCACGCAAAAAAAATTATACAAAAAATAAAGTAAAAAAGATGCTTGAATACTATGAAGAAATAGCTAACAAATATATTGAACTACTAAATGAAAATGATAAGAATGAAGAAAAGGAAATAAGCTATACAAAAGAAGAGCTAACTGACAAATTAGAAACAGCAAAAAAAAGAATAGAAGAACTTAAAGAAATGGCAGAAGAAATAAAACAAAATGGAGAAATATCAATAACTGACCCAGATGCAAAACACATGAGTGCAAGTAATAATGGTACAGATATATCTCATAATGTTCAAATAGCTGTAGATAGTAAAAACCACTTAGTAGTAGCAGTGGATGTAGTAAGTACTCCAGCAGATCAAAATCAACTACATAATATGGCATCAAAAGCAGTAGAAGAATTAGGACTCAAAAAAAGTGAAAATGATGAAACAGAAAATGAATCTGAAGATAAAGTTTCTGATGAAGAAAAAGAGATAATAACCGTATTAGCAGATAAAGGATATTATTGTGGAGAAGAGCTAAAAAAATGCAAAAAAGACAATATAAAAACTATAGTTTCCAAGCAAAAAACTGGTTCAAGAACTGGAAATGAAGAATATATAAAAGATAATTTTATATATGATAAAGAAAAAGATATTTACATATGTCCTAAAGGAGAAATATTAAAAAACATTAGTAGATCAAGTAGTAAAGAGCAAAAATATAGAAATACACAGGCATGTAATAAATGTGAAGATAAGGATAAATGTAGTACCTCTAAAACAGGACGTGTTATAAGAAGAGGTCAATATCAAGAAGTATATGATGAAGTGGATAAAATAACAATAAAAAATAAAGAGCTCTACAAACAACGACAAATGATAGTAGAGCATCCTTTTGGAACAGTAAAAAGAACATTAGGCTTTACATATTTTCTTACTAGAGGAAATGAAAATGTAAAGGCTGAGTCTTTTATGCACTTTTTTACATATAATCTCAATAGAATAATAAATATCCTAGGAGTTGAGAAACTTACAAGGATATTAAAGGCTAAACAACAAGCCTTTTTAAATATTTTTTATAGTTATAGAAAATCAAACATAATTTTGATGAATAATTACTGATTTAGCACTAAAAAGTCATGGGGAACGGTCAATTTTTACGCAACCTGACGTCCCCTTGTCTTGAATATATTTTAAATCAAAGTTCCTGATGACTTTGAAGTTATTGCCATGGGTATGGATAGTCCTGAAACTAGCGAATACAATAGCCCCTCAATTACTGTAGTTGATGTTCCAATCGAGAAAATGGCCGCTGAAAGTATAAAACTGATAGTTGACATATTAGAGCATAAAGTTGAGAAAATATGCCATAAACAGTTTGATACAGAACTCATTGTAAGAGAATCTTGTCCATTATAAAAGAGCTCTAATACAGATTTTAAAAATCCGTACTAAAGCTCTTTTTTAACTCTAGTTTCAATTGTTGGGTTAAATATTTTTTACAATACTATCCTTTACTTATATAATGCTTGCAAATATTATTTGTTTTGTTAATTGTTCTAAAAGTTTCATTAACACAAAAATTAAACGACCTCAGCTCTTTATTTTCAAAGGCTAAGGCGTTTAATGTCCTTTTAGTTTGATTTTTTCATATCTAAATATTCTTAATCAACATGAAATTTTTACTATGAGAAATTATCACACCTCAAAATAGAGATAGGCTTATGACTACTTTATATTATGTAGAGAATTAATTACATACAATATCAAACACTCCATTAAGGCAAAGTTATCAACAAGGGATTTTATGGCAAAATAGCAATTGCTTCAATCTCACAAAGCACACCTTTAGGTAACTCTTTGACTGCAACACAACTTCTTGCTGGATTTGAAACAAAATATTTAGAGTATATTTCATTGAATTCTTTAAAATAATCCATATCAGCTAAGAAACAAGTTGTCTTAAATACATGTGAAAAGTCGGTTCTTGCCTCTTTTAGTATAGCTCCTACATTTAGACAACTTTGTTTAGCTTGTTCAACAATTGTCTCCTCTATTGTACCCGTCTTAGGATCTACAGGTATTTGTCCAGAAGTAAATACCATATTATTAATAATATATCCTTGCGAATATGGTCCAATTGCTCCCGGTGCATTTTTAGTATTGATAGTTCTCATATTCGAGTTCCTCCTATACACATTTTAATTAGTCTTATATATTTCTAGTTTAAAGTATTGGACTTATAAACTTTTCTTGTTTCTTATTAATAGCGTTGCAAATTCTATTTAGTCCTTCTAATAGTACTGATTTGGGGCAAGCTAAGTTCAATCTTATATATCCATCAGAATTTTGTACAAACATATTTCCTCCCTCTAAGAGAACACCTGCTTTATAAGCAAAAAACAAGGGTAAGTCCTCATCATTATCGAAGTATTCGCTTACATCCACCCATGCAAGGTAAGTTGCCTCTGAAATATTTAACTTAGCTTTTGGTAATTTCTCTTTCAAATAATTTTTTGTAAGTTCAAAATTATTATCTAAATATTTTCTAAGTTCTTCTAACCACTCTTCACCTTTCTCATATGCAGCTTGAGCTCCAGCTACACTAAGAGGATTATCAAAGTTATAGTGACGTGATAACCAGATACCTCTTAGCTCGTCATTCGGAATAATAACATTTGAAATCATGAACCCGGCAAGATTAAAAGTCTTACTTGGTGCCATACATGTAACTAATTTATCATAATCTGGGATAAGCTTACCCAAAGGAATATGTTTATACCCTAATCTTAAAAGATCACAGTGAATTTCATCTGAAATAATCCAAAGATTGTTCTTTACACAAATATCCGCTATTTTACTAAGTTCTTCCTCAGTCCATACTCTTCCTGTTGGATTATGTGGATTACATAAAATAAATAACGTAGTTTTTTCATCTGCAGCCTTTTTCTCTAAATCGTCAAAGTCAATTCTAAAATAACCACTATCATTAATTAAGTCAGAGCAGACACTTTCTCTATGATTAAACTCTGCTGCGTATTTAAAGTATGCATATGAAGGTGTTAAAAAAAGTACTCTTTCATCAGGTTTACAAATAAAATCCACGAGCTCATATAATGCTGGAATTATTCCATTGGACATTACCAAATGCTTTTTATCAAATGACCAATTATATCTTTTCATACACCAACTGACAAAAGCATTGTAATATGAGTCAGAAAATATTCGAGTATATCCAAATATCTTTTTGTCAAGTCGTTCTTTAACTGCATCAATAATTACTTGTGGAGTTGCAAATTCCATGTCAGCGACCCACATTCTGATGAATTCTTCATCCTCATAGGGAAATGTCATAGACTCATCGGCGTGAAAAATATAGTCGCGAAAACCATCTGTATTCATAGCATTTGTGTTTCGCCTATCAATAATCTCATCAAAATTATACATAAATCCATCCCACCTTTTATAATATAATAGATTTTTCTTACACCTAAATTGTATTTCCTTATCTAATCTTAGTCAAAATTAGTAATGTTTCACTAAAATAGACAATTTCAAAAATTATTCTACTCTTAATAGAAAATAATTTATTATCGTGGTATAATATAAGGAACAATCAATAATTCATTCAAAATTCACTAATTAGTCTATTTTAAATATACTTTGGGGGTTTCCATGTCGGATATTAGCAATGAAATTGGTAAAAAAATTAGGAATTTTCGTAAGAAACGAAAGATGACTATAGAAGAGTTGGCTCATACTATCTCTAAAAGCAAAGCTACCGTTTCAAAGTATGAAAAAGGCGAGATTGTATTAGATATTGTCACTTTGTATGACATTGCCAACGCACTTCAAGTCCACGTTGAACAACTCTTATATTATAAGTCTGAGCGAGCAACAATTTATACTAATGGCTCAAATCCAGCTTTTTTTAATGGCTTATCCAAGTTCTATTCGTATATTTTTGATGGACGTTCAAATCAAATAATAAAATGTGTTTTCGATGTACTATCAGAATCCGGCGAATCCAGATATAAGATAATGATGTATATGAATTTTAAGGACTATAATAATTACCAAAACTGTGAAAATACTTATTGGGGATATATAGAACATTATGATGCTCTAACTAATATTTTCATGACAAACCACGATACAAACATGGAGCAAATTACCATTAGCATATTGGCATCTTACCTAGATTCTGATACGAAATGGGGACTTTTTTTTGGAATATCCTCACGCCCTATGATGCCAATAGCTGTTAAAATGCTATTTTCAAAGAAGATTCTTAAAGAGGATGACAATCTTATAAGGCAACTTAAAGTTTCTAGAGAAGATATCCGGTTGCTCAAGTTGTATAATATGCTTTCTGTTACTTAATACCATATAACATGAATTTAAAATGTTTAATACCACGACATAATCAACTTTTTAAACAGTTTGGGAATTCAATAAAACTCATTGTTATTTCTACAGGTATCTTGCATAATTATTTATGAAAAAACAGCAGTCATTACAAAGTAATGACTGCTCAGACTGTTGACAAAGTAAAATTGTCAGCAGTCTTTTTAATTTATGTTAACTCACAAAAAGGATTTTTAACCTACATGTAGAATATATAGGTATATGCTGTATTGGAGGTATGGTTAGCGGAAAGGTGCTATACACAGATTCACCCCATCTAAAAGCTAATGCTAACAAAAATAGATATACCAAACAAGAGATAGAGAAATCGGTAAAAGAATACTTTGCGGATCTAGATAAAGACATAGAACAAGATAGAGTAGATCATGGTAAAGAACCTCTAAAAAAAAGAGCGAATAGCTGAAGCTACTTTAACAAAAATTAGCACTACTGATCCTGAAAGTGGTTATATGGTAAGAGATGGAAAACCAAAAGGATTCTTCTACCTTGACCATAGAACTGTCGATATAAAATATAACATAATAACAGATGTTCATGTTACCGCTGGAAATGTAAATGATGTAGACCCCTATCTAGATAAATTAGATCGGCAAATTGTAAGATTTGGTTTTAATGTTAAATATGCAGGACTAGATGCAGGGTACTTTACCAATAACATATGCAGAGGGCTTTCAAATAGAAATATCCAAGGTGCAATAGCATTTAGATTAGGTCCCCATGAAAAAGGAAAATACACAAAGACCAAATTTCAATATGTAAAGGAAAGAGACCTATATGTATGCCCAGACTTAAGGCCCATGTACTATAAAACAACTACAAGAGAAGGCTATCGTGAATACGTAAGTAATGAACAGGATTGTACCACTTGTCCCCATAAAGAAAAATGCCTGACGTCTAAAAATAGAATAAAAATTATCAGAAGACATGTCTGGGAAGATCATAAGGATGAAGTAACTAAGTTTATGAATGTTTAAGAATCTTTTTATTATTCTTAGAAAGTTTTTATCTTCTATATCATGTTCTAAAAATTTTATCAGCCATTCATGGTCTACATTGTCAAAGAATCCTTTTATATCTGCGTCTACTATATAATTTACTTTGTTTCTTTCAATGATGTTTCCTAGTCTTTTTATTGCACCATGACAACTTCTATTTGGTCTGAATCCATATGAAATATCTAAAAATTTTACTTCATATATCGCATTTAGCACATCTGCCATTACACCCTGAACTAGTTTGTCTTCATATGCCGGTATTCCTAATCCCCTTTTTTCTTTGCTTCCTTCTTTAGGAATGTATGCTCTCCTTATATCTTGAGGTTTGTATGCTTGCCTCTTCATTCTATCCACTAAGTTTTGAAGATTGTCTTCTAGGTTTTCTGAGTACATGTCTTTAGTTACTCCATCTACTCCTGTAGCCTTTTTAGACATAGCTATCTCATGCTTTTCTTTTAGACTATCAATGTTTATATGGTGTACGAGTGTTTGTAATTTATCATGTTTCCTAGCTGTTTCTGTTATCCTCTTCATTTCTGTTTCCATCTTTTCTTCACCTCCAGTGTGATTAATGTATCTTTTGCTGAGGGCAATTTTTGTGTTACCGCCTTTCCTCCACGGTCATTACTCGTTTCATTGGTACTATGCAGTAATCCGACTCCCTATATCCATATCAGCATTCTTGTATTGTTCATACTTGTTTGCTTTACTCTTATTAATGCAAGAGAGGATTAGGGTCTCCCAAGTTTACATACAATATTATTGTATAACATGCCAAGGTCTCTGACCCCGAGGAAGTTCAATAGTTCTCGCTATATCGACCTATCGAATATTGTTTTCTGTTGAATCCAAGACATCAACCTTCCCTATTGTGTTTTCGGGGCTCAACTTCCTTCAGCTTATCGCTTTCGGCCTATTATCTCCCTTATCTACGCTTAACCAAATATGTTGCCACATTTAGCCCAAGACTAGGTACTGGTGGATAGCTAATCCTTTCCAGACGGGATTCACACCCGCTATATTGTATGCACTTCCTTGGCACACAGATTCTTCATTTCCACCGCCAAAATGCTTCCATGTCAATTCTCTACTTTTTAAATTAATTTCTACTTCATAATAACCGCCAAAATATCCACCAACTGAAGCTATAAGCAATTCCATTTGGTTATATGAATAATCAATTGCCTGTTGTTTATCCCACTCATGTTCACAATCTTTACAATAATACTCAGGATCACTATCCGTTATACAGCAACCTCCCAGCTTTATTTCACCTGCTTCCGCCTTTAGAAAGGCATCATGCGTTGGCATTCCATATAAAATGCCAAGAACATTAGTCGAACCACAATTGGAACATTTTTTATAGTTGATTGCCATTCCCCTTCCCCCTTTGCAAAGTTCTAATTGACAACTATTTTGAAACTTTCAACTTCTTCCATACTAAATCAATATAGTTTTGGGCTGTACGAGGATTAATGAACTCTGAACCGTGCGTAAATAATTCCCGATATTGCCCCATATCCTTTTTATTTAACAGTTGCTGGATATAACTTAATCGAAGTCTTTGGTTTGTGCATAACAAAAACTGCTCATCCTCAAATATTAAGGTCTCCAAATCTGATCTCAGCTTTTCTTCAGTTTCTTTGCGTCTTTCAAGCACGTCATCAATGACACTTTCATATGAATCGATCAAATCTAAATATTTTTCTTTTCCCAGTAACAATCCTTCATCAAAATGCCAATAATCACTTTCAAAAAAGCCAACTTTTTGCCCTTGGTATAATGCAAAGTAAGTTATTTGAATAGGTCTAGAAAAATCAATATCATCTATTTGAGTGTTGTAATTATCTATTTCATCTGTCAGTACTTCAAGTAAGTCATCATCTAATCTGCTAATCTCTTCATCCGTTATTTTAAAGATATCAGGATCATAAAATGCCTTGTTGTAAAACACGGTTGTAATATCATGGGATTTAATGAACCGGAGAAATTCTTCAACATTACTATTCTTAAGTGCAATTAGTGTTTCAAGTTGAGAATCTAAAGTATCCACTTCAAAAGCATCAATATCATTTTCTTCTAACTTATCAATCACAATCTTCTCTGAAATCAACTTATCCTTCACTCCTCTCTTGGTTGGATGAATAAATGAATTTACTTGAACAAAAATATCAATAATGCTCTGGATTTATCAATACCCAGGATACTTTTTCCACCAGCTATCATTGTCTTGATATCCTAACAATAAGTCGTTCGCCAATTCAATAATTTCTTCAAAAAGCTCAACTGATTTAAGCCATTCTTGCGGGAGATTTTGAATGCCAAGTAATGCACCAAGCATATTTCCAGTTATCTGTGATTTCTGCCTTGCCACAATCTGACTGAGTAAGCTCAATAATCCCTTTATCACCAAACCTTTTCTTTATTTCATCAAGTTTAAGAAATTCGATAGGCCAGCCTAAAGCATCTCCAACAGCCCCGCCAATAAGGCATCCTTCAAAGCGACTTTTCTTTTCCATATATCATCACCGCCGATCTATTTAACTAATTTTTATAGGTGTTTCATATTCTTCATTACAATAGCCTAAAGTATTTGCCAAATCTCTGGCCAACTAACTTGCCTCAATTTCCAAATCAACCTGTATAAGCTTTATTGACACAACTCGCTCATAGTTTTCTATTTTAAATTCTTGAATCAGTAATTCACATTGCTCATCTGTCAATAATTTGGGATATATCAGAGCTATATTGTCACATGCATACCCAACGCTATAAGCAAGCATTTGATAAATATCAGCTTGTGAAACGCTTAATTCCTGTCCCTCATAAAGCACCTCTTTGTACTTATTTAAGCACACTGTTAACTGAAATTCGGCGTTTTTCTGAGGCTGCTTTTACCTCTATATAGATTGCTTCAGTTAGTCTTCGTTCAGTATGCCTATGGCCTTTTTAAAGATATCAAGTGCATCCTCTCTATCTCTTAATTCTTTTTTTAATCTAGCAATTTCTTTTTCAGTATCAGATGAATGGTTTCCAGAGCCACGATGGTTAACGACTCCATCATTTGATTTAGCACTATTAATCCAGCCTGAAAGGCCCGAAGGGCTAATTCCTAGATCTGATGCAGATTCCTTTATTGATTTTCCTGAGGAATAATAATAATTTACTGCGTCCTGTTTAAATTCTTTAGTATATCTTTTGTTTTTCTTACTCATAATAAATCTCTCCTTATCTGATTATTATATTATATCAGATACAGAATTTACTATGTTTAAGTTCTCCTATTTTTATTCTAGCATCAGATTTTCTCTTCAAATTCAGAAAGTCCATCATCCTTTTTAGGTCGTTCAAGGGAACATATCCCTTCATCAATTGCTTTGCTATTTTAACACTTCTCAATGCCGCCCTTAATAGCAGTAGTACATTTCCATACTGGTTTCTTATTATTTGTATCCGGCTAGTCAGCAAACGCATATGGGAAATGTTGCCCGATTTGAGGTTACCTATTTTCAGTATGGTTACAATTGCAGCTACTATAAATATTCTACAAGTTTACAAGAAAAGATAAGATAAAGCAACTCATTAGGAGAGAGAATATTATAATCAATCTTCCATATTTTAGATATTTTATTTAATCTATAGATAAGTGTATTGCGATGCAAATATAAATCTCTTGATGCTGATGCCAGGTTTCTTCCATTAATTAGATAAGAATATAAGCATTGTATTAATTCATGGCTGCTTTCTTCTTGTTTTTCCCACATTGAAAGAACTGCAGGATGACAAATAGATTTGAGATCCAATGTGTTTTTTAAAAGTTTTATTATTTGTTCTATATGACATTCTTCATAATACTGAATTATTGTACAATCTTCAATAGAGGATTCAAGCGCAATAATACTTTGAATATAATAGTATTTTAAATTCATAAAATTATCAAAACAGGAGCTTATACCACACTTCATTTCGTTATTTATTAATAATTTTATAAAAGGTTCACTTACCGTTTTGTCCTTTATAGTATAATCTTCTCTGCGAAAAATCATTATAATAGAATTATCGTATTTGGTAATATAGGAAAGAGGGAAAAGTTTATTAATCTTATTAATATAAGAGAAAGTTTGAACAGGGTTTTCAAGTGATACAGGGCACATGAAATTAATAAGATAGAAATGGTCGTTAATATTCCATTTGAATTTATTTATATGATATAGAACCAAACTTTCCTTTACAGAAATCCCTTTAAGCATGTTATGAATAAAAGCATCTTGATTTCCTAGCATCAACATTACTGTATCATTACTTTTAATATATAGTTTTAAACATTCTTTAATATGTTGCAAGACAGATATTTGTCCATCGGTAAATTCACTATTAATACCCACTGATCCCAGACTCCCATAAAGTTTACTGTCTATAAAGATTCGAATGGATACATAAGTATGTTCCTTATCTGCAGATAAATTTCCAATGATTGGTTCGTCTGTTTTATATGACATAGCATATTCACGTTGTTCTTCAATAGTAAAAAAA
>SWCE01003743.1_pt1 | contig 25235 bp, 22 predicted proteins | sample 4690061 | NCBI WGS metagenome assembly SWCE01 (sample SAMN10267279, study PRJNA491770) | bioreactor metagenome | isolation source: DHS bioreactor inoculated with subseafloor sediment | place: Japan: off Shimokita Peninsula | collected 2012-10
GGGGGGACGACAGATCGATGATGCCGAAAAGATGACCGCGCGGCACACCCTGGATACCGTCCTCGCCCTTGGTGAAGGGGGCTTGCAGGCAGAAGAAATAAAACATCTGGGCAAGCGCCAGCGTGATCATAGCAAAGTAGATGCCCTGCCTGCGGATGGCGAAGAAGCCGATCACCAGCCCCAGCGCCGCCGCACCCACGACGCCCAGGAGAACGCCGGCCTCCGGTGTCCAGCCCCATTCCTTCACCGCATGGGCGGTGAAATAGGCTGCCCCGCCGAAGAAGGCGGCATGGCCGAAGGACAACAGACCCGTGAAGCCGAGCAGGAGGTTGAAGGCGCAGGCAAAGAGCGCGAAGCACAGCATCTTCATGATGAAGATGGGATAGAGGAAGAAGGGAGCGGCAATCAGCGCCAGAATGGCGATAACCGTCAGCAGCCACTCCACGCGGGTGCGCGTCCTGCTCTCGATTGCGGTTGTGGTCAGGTCAGCCATGTCACGCATCCCTTCCGAACAATCCGGCGGGCCGGACAAGAAGCACAATCGCCATGATCACGAAGATCACGATATTGGAGGCTTCCGGGTAGAAGACCTTGGTCAGGCCCTCGGCGAGGCCAAGCATGTAGCCCGTGACGATGGCGCCGAGGATCGACCCCATGCCGCCGACCACGACCACCGCGAACACCACGATGATGAGGTTGGACCCCATCAGCGGACTGACCTGATAGACCGGCGCCGCCATGATGCCGGCGAGGCCGGCCAGCGCCGATCCGATGCCATAGGTCAGCGTGAGAAGAAGCGGCACATTCACGCCGAAGGCCTGCACGAGAATGGGGTTCTCCGTGGCGGCGCGCAGATAGGCGCCAAGCCGCGTCTTCTCGATCAGAAGCCAGGTTCCAAGGCAGATGAAAAGCGATGCGACCACGACCCAGCCGCGATAATTCGGCAGGAACATGAAGCCGAGATTCGTTCCGCCGGAAAGCTGCGGTGGCGGGGTGTAGATCTGCCCGGACACGCCGAAATAATAACGGAAAGCACCTTCAATCACGAGTGCGAGGCCGAAGGTGAACAAGAGGCCATACAGGGGGTCCACGTCGTACAGGCGAGACAGGGCAAGGCGTTCGATCACCATGCCCGAAACCCCAACGATCAGCGGCACCAGGATGAGCGCCGGCCAATACCCGATGCCCAGATGGGACAGAAGAAGAAAGCCGACAAAGGCACCGAGCATGTATTGGGCGCCATGGGCGAAATTGATGACCCGCAAAAGGCCGAAGATGATCGCAAGCCCGAGGCTCAACATGGCATAGAAGGAGCCATTGATGAGACCTACGAGAAGCTGCCCCAGGAAGGCCTGGATCGGAATGCCGAAAATCATGGTCATGTCGTCAAACTCCAATCACCTCATGCAGCACGGCCATCCGCTGATCCAGTTCGGCCACCGGAAAATCGGCGGTGATGCGGCCATGTTCCATGAGATAGAAGCGGTCTGCGATGCGGCTGGCGAACCGGAAATTCTGCTCGACCAGGAGAATGGTCATGCCGCGCCGCTTCAACGTGGAAAGCACTTCACCGATGCGCTCCACAATGACGGGCGCCAGCCCTTCCGTGGGTTCATCGAGCAAAAGCAGCTTCACGCCGGTTCTAAGCATGCGGGCGATCGCCAGCATCTGCTGCTCGCCGCCGGATAGCTTTGTGCCAGGGCTGTTGCGCCTCTCCTTGAGGTTCGGGAACAGTTCGAAAATCTCGTCGATCGCCATGCCTCCCGGCGAAACGACCGGGGGCAGAAGCAGGTTCTCGTCCACCGTGAGGGTGGAGAAGATGCCGCGTTCCTCCGGAACGAAGCCGAGCCCCATATGCGCCGTGCGGTGCAGCGGCATCTGCATCAGGTCGCGGCCGGCGAATTCGATCTGCCCGGTGCGCTTGCGCAGAATGCCCATGATGGCGCGCAGCGTGGTGGTCTTGCCCACACCGTTGCGGCCAAGAAGCGTGATGGTCTCGCCCTCTCCCACATCGAGGCTAACACCGTGGAGCGCATGGCTCTCGCCATACCAGGCATTCAGGTCGCGGACTTTCAGAAGCGGATTTGCCAGAGCCGGGCTGGCATGGCGGTCAGTCGTCATAAGCCGTCCCCATATAGGCAACCTTCACCTGCTCGTCCTGGCTGACGGTCGCATAATCGCCGGCGGCAATGATCTCGCCGCGCTGCAAGACCGTAATCCAGTCGCAAAGGTCAGCAACGACCTTGAGATTGTGCTCGACCATGAGGACAGCACGATCCTTCGCGACATCGCGGATGATCTCGGCAACGATGCCGACATCCTCGTGCCCCATGCCAGCCATCGGCTCATCGAGCAGAAGAACCTTGGGGTCGAGCGCCAGGGTGGTCGCGATCTCCAGGACGCGCTTTCTGCCATAGGAGAGGTCGGCGGCCAGCTTGTTGCGCTCGTTCTGCAGCCCCACCGTCTCCAGCAATTGCTCGGCGCGCGGCGTCAACGCATCCAGTGCATCGAGCGAGCGCCAGAACTGGTAACCCAGGCCGCCCGGCCGCTGCAGGGCGACACGCACATTGTCGAGCACCGTCAGGTGCGGGAAGATCGCCGAAATCTGGAACGAACGCACCAGCCCGAGCCGCGCCACCTTGGCGGGCGACGTGCTGGTGATGTCGCGCCCCATGAACTCGATGCGGCCCGCCGTCGGAGCGAGAAACTTGGTCAGAAGGTTGAAAACCGTTGTCTTGCCGGCCCCGTTGGGGCCGATAAGCGCATGTATCTTCGCGTGATGAACGTCGAGGTCGACATTCCGCACCGCGACAAAACCGGCAAAGTCGCGCCGCAGACCGCGGGCGGAAAGGACCACCCGCGGCTCTTCATGCGTGGTTGCGCCGCCGGCCATGGCCTGCGCCTCCATACCGTTTGCTACCGTCACTGGCTGACCAGGGGGCAGCCGCTTTCGGACGGTTTGATATAGGCTTCGTCGCCCGGAATGGTCGCCAGGACGTTGTAATAGTCCCACGGCTCCTTGCTGTCGGCCGGCTTCTTCACTTCCATCAGGTACATGTCGTAGATCATGCGGCCGTTGGCGCCGACCTTGCCGTTCTTGGCGAAGAGGTCGTTGACGGGCATTTCATGCAGATCCTTGGCGACGGCTTCCGTCTCGTCGGTGCCCGCCTTCTCGATGGCCTTCAGATACTGCATGACCGCCGAATAGGTGCCTGCCTGGATCATGTTGGGCATGCGCTGGGTGCGCTCGTAGAAGCGGCGGGCGAACTCGCGCGATTCGTCGTTGCGATCCCAGTAGAAGCCTTCCGTCAGCGTCAGGCCCTGCGCGGCCTCAAGGCCAAGGCCATGCACTTCCGCGAGCGTGAAGAGCAATGCGGCAAGGCGCTGGCCACCCGCCACGATACCGAATTCGGCCGCCTGCTTGATGGCGTTGGCCGTGTCGAGACCGGCATTGGCAAGGCCGATGACCTTGGCGCCCGAAGACTGGGCCTGCAGCAGGAAGGAGGAGAAGTCGGTCGTTGCCAGCGGATGGCGGACAGCGCCGAGCACCTGACCGCCCTTTGCCTTGACGAAGTTGCCGGTCTGCTCCTCAAGCGAATAGCCGAAGGCATAATCCGCCGTCAGGAAGAACCAGGTGTCGCCACCCTGCCCCACCAGCGCGCCGCCCGTGCCGACCGCAAGCGCATGCGTGTCATATGCCCAATGGAAACCGTAGGGCGAGCACTGCGGCCCGGTCAGTTCCGTCGTCGCGGCGCCCGTGACGATATCGATCTTCTTCTTTTCCTTGGAAATGCCCTGAACGGCGAGCGCCACCGAAGAGGTGGTCAGTTCCATGATCGCGTCGACCTGCTCGGTGTCATACCACTGGCGCGCGATGTTCGCGGCGATGTCCGGTTTGTTCTGGTGATCGGCGGTGATGACCTCGATCGGCTTGTCCAGAACCTTGCCGCCGAAATCCTCCGCAGCCATCTTGGCTGCTTCATAGGACCACTTTCCGCCAAAATCCGCATAGACGCCGGACTGATCGTTCAAGATACCGATCTTGACCTTCTCATCCGAGACCTGGGCCATGGCCGGCAGGGCCGTGGCCGTCATCAGGGCTGCGGATACAAGAGCGAGTAGTTTCATTACTGTCCTCCCAATAGGTGATCGCGGATTGCGCAACGGCGCATGAAATCGACGTTCCCGACCCGTGGAGCAGACAACTTCTCCTCATGCCCACCCCACAGGCAAATCGGCGCATGTTTTCAATGCGACGAGACCGGCGCGGATTGCGGGTCTCCCTTCCCATGCGCGATCATGCCCCGAGTCATAGCATTGACCTTTCCGCACACAATCAATTATTTTCGCACAAACTCGGTACAAAAACGTACAGACATGCGCTCATTCTCCTGGGACGATCTTCAGTTTTTCCTCGCGGTGGCAAGAACCGGGCAGCTTTCCGCCGCCGCCCGGAAGCTGCGCACAAACCATGTAACGGTCTCCCGCCGGATCGATCGGCTTGAGCAATCTCTGGCTGCGCGGCTCTTCGAACGCAACCCGCGCGGCTATGTGCTGACGGCAGCCGGCGAAAAACTCGTGGAGAGGGCCGAAGCCATCGAACGGGAGGCCGCAGGGGTGGAAAGCGAGGTGGCCGGCGGCGCCACTCCCGTAAGCGGCGTCGTGCGCATTAGCACCTTGGAAGGATTCGGGAATTTCTTCCTGGCGGACCGGTTACCGAGCCTTGCGCAATCGCTGCCCGCCCTGTCGATCGAGTTGCTCATCATCCAGCAGATCGTCTCGCTTTCGCGACGCGAAGCGGACATGTCGGTAACCCTTTCGACGGCCAGGACGAACTCCCACCATTATGAAAAGATTTCGCTTTACCGCCTGTTCCTCTACGCTTCACGCGACTATCTGGAGCGGCATGGGCCGGTGCGCAAAAAGGCCGATCTCGCCAATCACCGGATCATCGGATACATCGAGGACATGATCTTCACGCCGGGTCTGGACTACCACCGGGAGATCCTGCCCGGTGCCCGCGCCTTCTACCAAAGTTCTAGTATCCATGCGCAGCTTGCCGCGACCCGAAAAGGGCTCGGCCTGTGCGTGATGCCACACTTCATGGCCCGCCACTATCCCGATCTCGTGCCGGTCATCCCCAAGGAAATCCATCTGGAGCGCTACTACTGGTGCATCGCACACCAGGACATGGCAACAGCTCCGCGCATCCGGATGCTGACCGACTTCATCAAGACCGAGGCCAAGAAGGCCGAAGCCGATTTCCACGGCCAGGCCCTCCTGGATTGAATGCCGCATCATGAGCCGGGCATGTCCGGCTCATGAGGGCTTCAGTTTCTGCCCAGAGCCAGGGCGGAAGGATCGATTTCCGGTTTGCGCCCATCGACGATATCCGCGAGAACACGGCCCGAACCGCAGGCCATGGTCCAGCCAAGCGTGCCGTGACCGGTATTCAGGTACAGGCCTTTCACCGGTGAGTCGCCGATATAGGGCGGGCCATCGGGGGTCATGGGACGCAGGCCGCACCAGAAGCTCGCTTCACGGACATCGCCGCTTTCCGGAAACATGTCCGTGAACGAATGCTCCAGAGCCAGGCGCCGCGGATGGCGCGGCGTGAGATCGTAACCGGCAAGTTCCGCCGTTCCGCCCACGCGAATACGGTCGCCAAGGCGGGTGATCGCGGTCTTGTACGTCTCGTCCATGACCGTGGAAACCGGCGCGGCATCCGCGTTGCGCACCGGCAGGGTGAGCGAATAGCCCTTGACCGGGAAGACCGGGATGCGGATGCCAAGCGGCTTGAGAAGCAGAGGCGAATAACTGCCCAGCGCCACCACCACCGCATCGGCTTCCATCAATCCGCCGGAGGTGCGGACGCCAAGGACGCGGCCGCCCTCGGTGAGGATGCCGCCGATCTCCGTGTTCCAGTGGAAGCGCACGCCCAGACCCCCGGCGATTGCCGCCAGACCTTCGGTGAAGAGACGGCAATCGCCCGTCTCGTCGCCGGGCAGGCGCAGGCCTCCGACAAAGCCGGCTTTTGCGGTGGCCAGACCCGGTTCGCGAGCAATGCAACCCGCCCGATCGAGCACTTCATGCGTCACGCCGAATTCGTTCAGCACCTCGACATCCTTGCCGATGCCGTCAAGCTGGTCCTGCGTGCGGAACAACTGCAGCGTTCCCTGGCTGCGTTCATCGTAGCCCAGCCCTTCCTCCGCACGAAGCGCGCGCAGACAGTCGCGGCTGTACTCGGCGATCGGCACCATGCGCGCCTTGTTGCGGGCATAGCGAGCGGATGTGCAGTTACGCAGCATCTTCAGCATCCAGAGCCACATGGCCGGATCGAGATGCGGACGCACGACCAACGGACCGTGGCGCATCAACATCCATTTGACTGCCTTGAGCGGAATGCCGGGGCCGGCCCAGGGGGCGGAGTAGCCGGGCGAAACCTGCCCGGCATTGGCAAAACTCGTTTCCAGCGCGGGGCCGGGCTGACGGTCGACGAGCGTAACCTCATGGCCGGCCTTGGCCAGATAATATGCGGTCGTCACGCCAATGACGCCGCCACCGAGAATGAGCGTTTTCAACTCTATGTCCTTGCGATTGAAAAGCCATGCGGCATGCCGGGGCGAGCGGGCATGTCCGGGGCTTCTTCCCAAAATGTCGAATGCGGTTCAGGTGCCGACACTTTCACTGCGCGCGCGGGCGCCGGCTGCTTGGGAGTGTGGCCCCCTGGTAGCGAAACCGCTTGGCCTCACGCCAGGGGCTGTAAGGATGCCATCAGGCCACCCGCATGATTGAACAAGCGGCGGCGGCGGGCATCAGTCGCAAAGATGATCGACATGTCTGCAATCGCGCGGTTGGGTTGAAGCCGCTCTGTACCTCAAGTTCGGGAAGGTTTCCAGACCCCCTGGCATATTCACGTTAGGCCAGTGACGGCATCCGGGATGTCCACTTGCCAACACTTAGAGAAGGCGCAGGAAGAAGACGAGGCTCATCACCGCGCCCACGAGAATGACGATGCCGCGCACCACGGAGGCGGGCAAGGCGCGGGCCAGCGGCGCGCCCGCATAGCCGCCTATGGTGGCCGCCACCATCATGACAACCGCCTGCGGCCAGGCAACGATGCCCGCAAGCGCAAAGGTGACGACCGAAATTGCGGAGAGAATGAAGGACAGTCCGTTCTTGAGGCCGTTCATGGCGTTCAAGTCCCGCATTCCCCAGAAGGAAAAAAGCGCCAGAAGGACGATCCCCAGCCCGCCATTGAAATATCCGCCATAGACCGCCACGGCCAGGGTGCCGAGCCAGCCTTCCCTTTGCTCGCCGCCCTGCCCGCGCGCCCAAGCCTGCATCCTTGAACCGAAAGCAAAGACCAGCGTGGCGGCGGCAAGCAGGAACGGCACGACGATGGAAAATGCCTCATTGGACGAAACGAGCAGGAGCAGCGAACCGACCAGACCGCCCGCAGCCGTCAACAGACCGATACGAAAAAGCCGCTTGCGCTCGAAGGCCGCCAGTTCCTTGCGAAAGCCGATCGCTCCCCCGAGATAACCGGGGAACACGGCAACGGCGCTCGTGGCATTGGCCGCGACAACCGGCACGCCCGTGTAGACGAGGGCCGGAAAGGTGAGGAACGTGCCACCCCCCGCGACCGTGTTCAGGGTTCCCGCGAAGAAGGCCGCGAGCGCGAGGATGACATAGTCCGTCATGAAGGGCTTCCCGAATAGCGTGACACGCAAGGTCTAGACCGGTTCACCGTTTCATGGAAACGCTGTCCCTCTCCATCCCCTTGTTTTGCCACCGCATCGGGCGGCACGCGGTCCGAATTTCAGGAAAGCATCATCTGCCGGCGATACTCGCCGGGGGAGCAGCCGACCTGCTGCTTGAACAGGCGCGAGAAGTGGGCGACATCGCCGAAACCGCGCCTGAAGCAGATCTCGGCAATGGACATCTTCGTTCCCGGCGCGCGCAGATCCGCCTTCACCGCCTCGATGCGCAGGTCGCGCACCCATTGGCCGAGCGTGCGCTCGGTATCGCGGAACAGCTCATGCAGATAACGCACGGAGATACCGCAGCAGCGCGCGATCAGATCGGGATCGAGTTCACGCCGGTGGAGATTGGCGCGGACGAAGTGTTCCACGCGGCTCAGATGCGCCGCGCGCACCGACGACCCACCCGAAGTGAGCGTGCGTTCATCCGCATGGATCGACAGCGCCAGAAGATCGACCAGTTGCAGCCCGACCGCGGCGCGGGCTTCCTCGTTCATCGCCTCGAAGCGCTGCGGGATGTGGTGAAGCATGTCCACGAACAAGCCCGAGATGCCGCCACGCGCGGTGAACTGCATGCCGCAAAAGCGGTCGGGCGAGCGGATGCGGCCGCCCAGCGCGGACGCCTCGACCTTCATCACCCACAGATCGGCGCGTTCGCCATAGCTGAACTCGTAAGGCTCATGGCTGCGTTCGATGATGTAGCCGCCCGGCTTGCAATAAACCTCGCGTCCCGACTGGGAGAAAAAGACCTCCGTCTTCATCGGTATGGTGATGAGAAGGTGCTCCTGCTCGTCGCAGGTGAGATGGTGGGGATGGCGGTGATAGGAGAGAGCCTCGGAGCGCAGGCGCGACAATGACACGCCGCCCAGCGACCACTCTTCCAGCCGGCCGCCGAACTGGTCCGGCTCCCGGAAGTGCAGGTCGAGAGGGAAATAGGCCTGCGCTATCGCGCTGTGCCAGTGCACACTGCGATTTGCAGGATCAACTCCGCTTGTCGATATCAGCGTCCTCATCCGGCAATCTCCTCATTGCAGGATAGGATAGAAACAGCCGGCGCACAAACACGACGCAAGCCCAGTGCACTGGGCGACAATATATCCCGCACTGACGCGCAAAGACAGGCGCGGCTTCCCGTTCCTACTGTTGCCGAGGAACCAAAAACAAACAGGAACGACATGGAGGAGGCTCGTGCCCGCACGGCGGATTCCATGCGTCCGCGAAAGGCATGAGGATGGAACAGATCGTCAAGAAACAGGAGAAGGCATCAGGGACCGGCGTGGATCCGATCACGCTTTCCGTGGTGCGCGGAATTCTGGAAACCACACAACGCGAGATGACGCTTTCGCTTGAGAAGACGGCGCGCTCGAGCGTCTTCAACCTGGCGCATGACTATTCGACGGCGCTCTTCAACGCGACGCCCGAAATGATCCTGCAGGGACAGGACATCCCGATCCATCTGGGGTCGCTCATTCCGGCGATGAAGGTCATCTCGGCTTATTTCGGCGACGACATCCACGAAGGCGACCTGATCCTGCACAACGATCCGGCCTATGGCGGCAGCCACGCCATCGACACCTGCATGTACAAGCCCGTCTTCTACAAGGGCGAACTCGTCTACTGGACGGTGTGCAAGGGACATTTGACGGACATCGGCGGACCGGTGCCAGCCGGCTACAATCCCGATGCCAAGGAAATCTACGCCGAATGCCTGCGCATTCCACCGGTCAAGATCTGGGACAGGGGCAAGCCGCGCAACGACGTGCTCAACCTGCTGCTGACCAACATGCGCGCGCGCCGCGACCAGGAAGGTGATTTCAACGCGCTGATCGGCGCCTGCCAGGTGGGCGAACGCAACCTCATCCGCATGCTCGACAAATACGGCAAGGAGCAGGTGGACGCCTGCGTCGAGGAGCTTCTGGTTATGGCGGAGCGGCAGATGCGCGCGCTGATCCGCTCCGTGCCAGACGGTACCTATGAAGGCACAGCCGTTCTGGAGGATGCCGGGCACGGCTTCGGCGATTTCGATATCACGGCGAAGGTCACCATCAAGGACGACAATTGCCATATCGAAATCTCGAGCCCGCCGCAGGTGCCCTATTTCATCAATTCCTACGAGGGCAATTCCTATTCGGGCGTCTATCTGGGTCTGATGATGTTCGCCCAGCTTCCGCCACCCTACAATGAAGGGCTGTATCGCTGCGTGAGCGTGAACATGGGACCGAAGGGCACGCTGTGCAACGCCAAGGAACCGGCGCCCCACATGAACTGCACGACCACTCCCATGGAAACCCTGACCGACGCGGTGCGCCTTGCCTTCGAAAAGGCCATGCCCTCGAAAGTCGCCGCCTCCTGGGGACACGCCAACGGCCTCAACATCGCCGGCTGGGACAAGCGCCACGACGAGGAATATGTGACGATGGTGCTTGCCACGATCATCTCGGGCGCCGGCGCGACGCCGCAACAGGACGGCTGGCACGCCTGCGGGCCGGAATGCTGTTTCGGCGCGCTGACGTCCGGCGACGTGGAACTGCTCGAACATTCATACCCGATCGTCATCCACCGCTATTCGCTGATGACCGACAGCGGCGGGGCGGGGCTCTATCGCGGCGGGTCCGGCACGGCCTGGGAGGTGGAACCGCTCGACAGCGACATGACCTTCATCATGTTCGGTGAGGGACGCCGCATCCCCGCCCTCGGGGCGGCCGGGGCGGAATCGGAAATGACCGACACAAAGGTCGGCCGGCTCGAACTCAAGCGCGACGGCAAGGTGGAGACCATTCGCAACAATACGATCGGCGTCATCAAGCCGGGCGAGACCGTGACCAACATGAACCCCGGCGGCGGCGGCTATGGCGATCCTAGAAAACGTCCCGTCGAGAAGGTGATCGCCGACATCAGGCTGGGGCTCGTCTCGCTGGAAGGCGCCAGGCGCGACTACGGTGTCGTGATCGAGGACGAAAAGACCCTGAAGGTTGATCTGGAAGCGACGCGCAAGCTGCGCGCGGCCTGATCCCTTCCCCAACTTCAAGGACAAGACCATGAACAGCAAATACAGGCTTGGCATCGATGCCGGCGGCACCTTCACCGATTTCGTCCTGGCGGAGCAGGCGGGCGGAAGCCGCCTCTACAAGACGCTCTCCACACCCGCAGACCCGACGCTTGCCATCCGCAACGGGCTGGCGCTGATCGCCGAGGATCTGGGTGTGGCGCTGGAGGAGATCATCCCCAATTGCGACCTGTGCATCAACGGCACGACGGTCGGCCTCAATGCGCTGATCCAGCACAAGGGCGCGCGCACCGGGCTGATCTGCACGGCGGGGCATGAGGATTCCATCGAGATCCGCAACGGCCACAAGGAAGACGGCTATCGCTACGACGCGGAATATCCGCCGGCGGTGATGCTGGTGCCGCGCAACCTGCGCAAGGGCGTGCGCGAGCGCGTCCTGTCGAACGGCACCGTGCGCACCCCAATGGAAGAAGAGGATGTGCGGGCGGCCTGCCGGGCCTTCATTGAAGAAGGGATCGAGACGGTCGCGATCTCCTTCGTCTGGTCGGTGCTCCATCCCGATCATGAAAGGCGGGCAGCGGAGATCGTGCGCGAGATGATGCCCGATGCACTCGTCACCATCGGCTCGGAACTCTATCCGCAGGTGCGCGAATACACCCGCACCTCCACCGCCATCACGAATGCCTATCTGGCGCCTATCCTGAAAAACTACGTGACTGCGGTCGACGCCTATTTCCGCTCGCTGGGCGCCACGGCGCCGGTGCGCTATTTCCAGTCCAACGGAGGGCTCGCCACGGGCAATGTGGTGGCCGACCGTTCGGTCTATGCCATCAATTCGGGTCCTGCCTCCGCGCCGCGCGCCGGCCTGCATGTGACAGAGCCGTTCGACGAGAAGAACGTCATCACCGTCGACATGGGGGGAACCTCGTTCGACATCACACTGACCTATGAGGGCGTTACCAACCTCAACAAGAATATCGACTTCCTGCGCTACCGGATCGGGGTTCCGATGATCCAGGTGGAGACGCTGGGCGCCGGCGGCGGCTCCATCGGCTGGATCGACGATATGGGCCTCCTGCAGATGGGGCCGCAGAGTGCCGGTTCCGATCCGGGCCCGGCCTGCTACGGACGGGGCGGGGTGGAACCGACCACAACGGATGTGAACCTGGTGCTCGGCTATCTCAATCCGGACGGGCTCGTCGGCGGACGGCTGCCGCTCGACAAGGCCAAGGCGGAGGACGCCATACGCAGCAGGATCGCCAAACCTCTCGGGCTCAGCCTCGAAAAGGCCGCCTATGGCATGTTCACCATCGTCAACGCCAATATGGTCAATGGCATCCGCCGCGTCTCCATCGAGCGCGGCTACGACCCGCGCGACTTCGTGCTTGTCTGCGCAGGCGGGGCGACCGGCGCCCATATCACAGCCATCGCGCGCGAGATGGGCATCGACCGCATCATCGTGCCCAAGCTCGCCTCGGGCCTGTGCGCCTTCGGACAGATCATCTCCGACGTGAAGTACAACCACATGGCCACCTGCCCCGTGCGCCTCGACAATGACGAGGCCTATGAACGGGTGAACGCCCTCTTCCGCCAGATCGAACAGGAGGGCCGCGAACATCTCCACGCGGACGGTTTTGCCGACGACCGCATCCGCATCACGCGCAGCCTCGAAATGCGCTATGTGGGACAAGTTCATGAATGCACGGTGGACGTGGAAACATTCGACATCGACGCGCAGACCGTCGAACGATTGAAGGATGCCTTCCACCGCCGGCACGAGCAGCTCTACACCTACAGCGAACCGAAGAACACGGTCGAGGTGGTGAACATCGAAAGCACGCTCTATGGCATCGTCGACAAGCCCAGCGATGCCCGCCTGTCCTCGGGCGGTGGAGCGGACAGCGCGCTCAAGGGCACCCGCATGGCAATCTTCTCGCGCGAGGGCGAGCACACCCGGACCCCCGTCTATGACGGCCGCAAGCTCGGCGCCAGGGATCGCATCGAAGGACCTGCCATCATCGAGGAAGTCACGACCACCATCGTGGTGGAACCCGGCTGGACGGCGGAACTGCACGAAAGCGGGTCTTATGTGATCTCGGCGAAACGATAGGGCGGGCAGCTTTTCCGTGAGCCGATGAGCTGAGCCGAGGGGCGGCCAACGCCCCTCGTCCCCTGCCGGGGAGGGCTGGAGCGTTGCTCGGCAAAGCCGTGCCGCTCAAGCCCTGCCTTGCAAAAGGAGGCGGCTCAGGCCGAATGCGTGCCCGCAGCCTGCTCGAACGCGTGGCGGAAATCTTCGATGTCAGCACCGCCTCCCAGAAGCACCGAGGCCAGGATGCGAGCCTTCAGGCTGCTGAGGTCGCCCGAGAAGATGACGCCCACATCCGCGAGGTCCTTGCCGCCGCTGCCACTGCCGCCGCCATAGATCGGGCGGGTACGACCCTCGTGACAACGCGATGCGATGATGACTGGAATGCCACGTTCCACGATGGGCGCGATCGTCTCGGCGAAACCGTTCGGCGCATTGCCGCGCCCGAATGCCTCGATGACGATGGCGCGAGCACCCTGCGCGACGGCAAAATTCAGAAAGGCCGGCGAGGCGCCCATCGCCAGCTTCATCAGTTCCACCTCCGGCACGATGCGCTCCACCTTCGCGTGATAACGTTGCGCGGGTCTGCGGTAGATGAAGACATTCTCGCCATCCACCTCGCCGAGCTTGCCATAGGAATTGGAACGGAAGGTATCGACCCTTGAGGTGTGGGCCTTGGTGACGTCGCGGCCGGCATGAATATCCTGCTCGAAGACGATCATCGCGCCGAGCCCGTGGGCTGCGGAAGAGGCGGCAACGCGCACGGCTTCGGCGATGTTGCGCGGCCCGTCCGTATCGGGATCGCCCGCATGGCGCTGAGCGCCGGTGAAGACCACCGGCTTGTCGCTGCCGACGATGAGGTCGGCCATGTAGCAACTTTCCTCCATCGTGTCGGTGCCGTGGGTGACGACCACGCCATCGCAATCGTCCGAAGCAAGCGCTTCGTCGATATGCCTCGCCAAGGAAAACGCCAGCGGCAGATCGAAGGCGAAACTGCCGACCGAACAGAAATCGTCGACGGTGATGTCGATGCCTTCGAGGGGATCGTGCAGACGCGACTTCAGTTCGGCGCCGCTGACATTGGCAACGACCCGGTCGGAGCCTTCCTTGCGGCTGGAGGCGATGGTGCCTCCCGTGGTGATCAGTCTGATATTGCTCATGTCAGGATGCGTTCCGCAAAAATCCGTTTCTTTCGGTCGGCTCTTTTACCAGCTCAGCCCAGCGGCGAACCAGATAATTGTGCTCGTCCATGGTGGTATTCCAGAGCGCAATGTGCGAAGCGCGGTTCCAATAGGAGCCGCCGGAGCGGCGCGCGCCGGGCAGGATGGCCGTGTTGCCGTCCGGGCCGCACAGTGGGGTGCGCGCCTCCTTGCCGTCATACCAGTAGTCCCATTCTTCCGGCTTCAGATGCTCGCGAACCCGTTCTGGCACGGGCATATAATAGCCTTGCCTCGCAACCACCGCGCCTGCCCAGCCGGAAATGAACCAGTTGAGATAGGCATAGCCCTGGTCGAGCCCGTGACCCTCCAGATGGCGGGCAAGGCAAAGGCCGCCGTGCCAGGCACGGTAGCCTTCGACCGGCACCGCCTGGCGGGTGCGCAAATGGCGGCTCTTGAGCTGCACCGCGCTCGGTGACCACATGCTGGCAATCCAGACGTCACCCCGTTCCATCATCAGGGTGGCTTCCTGCGTGGTGCGCCAGAAGGAGGTGAAATGCCCCTTGCGCTTCAGCGACAGGGCAAGATCGATGAGCTGATCGATCTCCTCGACGCTCATATTGCCAAGGTCCTTGAAGCTCATGCGATTGGCCGCGCGCGCCGCAAGCGCGATATCGAAGATGCCGATCGCCGGCTCGTCGACGATGGCGACATGGCCCTTCCAGCGTGGATGCAGGAGCTCGGCCCAGGAGCGCACCTCCGAATCCACATCGACCCCGGTGGCGGTCTCGTTCACACCGAAAGAATCGAAATTGTGCACCGTCGGCAGCATGGAGATATGCGGCGACGGGGCGGAAGAGAGTGAATTGTCCTGCTGTACATAAAGCCGCGTAACGGGCGCATCGCCAAAACCGAGCGGCGCGGAAGCATTGATGCAGCCCTTCTTGGTGAGGTCATTGACCTCGTCCCAGAGATCGATGCGTTCGAGATCGATCTTCTGAACGGCACGCCAGTGCCAGACAATGTCGAGATTATGGAAACACTGGTCATAGACGTCGTAACGGTCCGGCTCGGTGGCAGCGATGCGCTGCGCCGTCACGAAATCATGCTGCTCGAAGATCAGTTCGAACCCGAGGTCGCGCCCGGCGCGCTCCTGAAGCTGGCGATAGGGGGTGATTTCCGTGCACAGGACGCGGAGCGGCCGGGGCTTGCGCACATGCACCGAGGGAGCAGCCAGCTTCGTCACGCGCAGACCCTAACTCGCCCTGCGAAGGGGCGGTGTGCCGCCCTGGGTAAGCACCTTTTCCGACAGGCGATTGAACACATGAAACGACTCTTCGATGCGCGCCGGGTCCAGCCCGTCGACGATGAATACGATGCGTGACTGGCGGCGGTGATCCGGCCAGGCGGACATATGAACCGGTGGATGGACCAGGCGTTGCACGCCGTGAATCGCAACCGGACGTTCTTCTCCCTCGATATCAAGGATACCCTTCACGCGGAAGACCCGGTCGCCATGGCGGTTGAGCAGCATGGTCAGCCACATGCCGAAGCCCGTCCAGTCGATCCGCTCCTCGATCACCATGGAAAAGGAGCGCACGGAGGAGTGGGCATGATCGTGATGCCCCTCTTCCTCATGGTGATGGTGGTGGTGAACGGGCGCCGCGAACTTCTCCGAGACCGAGAGCGCCTCGCGTAACCATTCCTCGCTGCGATCGACCGAGGCGTCGACGAGGAAATCGTCGGCGTTTGCCTCCTGCGCGATCACCTGCCGCGCGGAGGGATTGAGCCGGTTCAGTTTCGCCAGAAGCGTGCCCGTACCAACCGCCTCGTCCATATCGGTCTTGGTGATGACGACCACATCCGCCGCCCCGACCTGACGCACGGCCTCCAGCCGTTCATCGAGCTGGCGGGAACCATTCACCGCATCCACGGTGACCACCACATTGGCGATTGCGAAATGGCTGCGCAGAACCGGATGCGACTGGATGGTGGAGAGCGCGGGAAACGGATCGGCCAGACCCGTCGTCTCAATGACCACCCGGTCGAACCAGGGGATTTCGCCCCGGCTGCGCTGGGAATCGAGCTTCTGCAACGCCTCGGCGACCTCGCCGCGCACCGTGCAGCACAGGCAACCGGACTTCAGCAGAACGACATTGTCATCGATGCGGTCGAGCAGGTGATGGTCGAGGCCCACCTCACCGAATTCGTTGATCAAGACAGCGGCCTTCGCCATGGCCGGGTCTGCAAGAAGGCGCTGGAGCAGCGTTGTCTTGCCCGATCCCAGAAAGCCGGTGAGGAAGTTGACCGGCGTCAGATTCGCCGGGCGCGGTTCAGCCGTCATGACGCTTCCCCGGCGCGCTGTCTAAGCCGCTCCAGAAAATCGGAGTCGAGCGGATCGAGCGCGCGCCCCGTCATGGCCTCGACCTCCGGCCACAGATGGGCGAGACTCTCGAAAACCTGGGTCCGGCCCGTCGGGCTCGACAACAGGTAGGATGTACCCTGCCACTCGGCGATCTTCAGCCGCCTGGGCTCAAGCAGCGCATTGGCAAGCCTGATGCGGTTGGCGGCCTCGCGCCGGCGGGCGAGCCGGTCGGTGTTGCGCGTGTAGACCCCCGGCCGCGCAATGGCGCTGGTCCAGTGATCGTCGCATCCAAGAACGCCGCAAAGAGAACACATGGGTTTCCTCCCGGAAGGAACGGGGGCGGCGAACCGCCCCGGCCCGTCTATTTTCTGCGCGGATTGCGCCTGGCGAAATCATCCGCCATTTCATCCATCGTCACGAAGCGGACGCCCTCATGCGACTTCATGTGCTCGTAGAGGCGTTCCAGCATCAGGAGCACCTGCGGTCGACCTGAAACATCCGGATGGATGGTGATGGGGAAAACCGCATAGTCCATCTCGCGGTAGACCCAGTCGAACTGGTCGCGCCACATCTCCTCCAGATGGCGCGGGTTCACGAAGCCATGGCTGTTCGGCGACTTCTTGATGAACATCATGGGCGGAAGGTCATCGAGATACCAGTTGGCCGGAATCTCGATCAGGTCCGTCTCCGCGCCGCGCTCCAGCGGCTTCATCCAGTCCGAGGGCCTGGCGGAATAGTCGATCTTCGTCCATTTGTCGCCGACCCGCACATAATAGGGCGTGAAATCATTGTGCATCAGCGAGTGGTCGTACTTGATGCCCTTCTTCAGGAGCAGTTCGTTTGTGACGTTCGAGAACTCCCACCATGGCGCCACATAGCCGGTCGGGCGCTTGCCCGAAAGGCTCGTGATGAGGTCGATTGCCTTGTCGAGAACCTCTTCTTCCTGCTCCGGCGTCATGGCGATCGGATTTTCGTGGCTGTAGCCATGGATACCGATCTCGTGACCGGCATCGGCCACAGCCTTCATCTGATCGGGAAAGGTTTCCACGGAATGGCCGGGGATGAACCAGGTGGTACGCAGGCCCAGACGGTCGAACAGCTTCAACAGGCGCGGCGAACCGACTTCGCCGGCAAACATGCCGCGCGAGATGTCGTCGGGAGAATCCTCGCCGCCATAGGAACCAAGCCAGCCCGCGACGGCGTCGACATCGATGCCGAAGCCGACCAGAATCTCTTTTGCCATTTTCAAATCTCCCTTGTTGCGGTTTCTGCGGGGCCGCGCGGCCCCTTCTGTTTCAGCCCCGAGCGACCAGCGTCACGCGGTCGGACGGACAATCGACGATGACGGCGTCGCCGATGGCGAGCCGCATCAGGGCCTCATTGTCGGTGCCGGTCTGCACGTCGACGCTCTGCCGGCCGTCGAGATCGACCTTGAAATGGCCGACACTGCCGACGGCGTGCTTCATGGAGACCGTGCCGCGCAGCCTGTTTTCACCGACGGCGGAAGAATTATCAGCCGGCTGTATTCTCATTGCCTCGGCGGGAATCGCCACCAGTGCGGCGGCGCCGGGCGCAAGCGACTGCGACCGGCAGCCATGCATGCGGCCGAAAACGGTATCGACAAAGGCCGCATCGCCGTCGAACGACAGGTTCGCCCCCTCGATGATGGCATTGGAACCGATGAAGCGGGCGACGAACTCCGTGGCCGGCGCGGCGTAGACCTCATGCGGCGTGCCGATCTGCTCGACGCGTCCCCTGTTCATGACGACGATGCGGTCCGACAGGCCGAGGGCTTCGGATTGCGCATGCGTGACGAAGACGAATGTGATGCCGAGTTCGCGCTGCAACAGCTTCAACTCGTTCTGGATGACGCGGCGCAGATTGGCGTCCAGCGCGCCCAGCGGCTCGTCGAGCAGCAGGATGTCCGGCTCGACCACGAGGCCGCGGGCAAGCGCGATGCGCTGGCGCTGGCCACCCGAGAGCCTGTCGGCCTTGCGGTCGGCGAATTCGCTCAGGCCGAACATCTCCATGATGCGGTCGACCTTGGCCTTCTTCTCGCCCGAAGAGAGCCCTTTCACATCCAGCCCGAAACCGATGTTCTGGCGCACCGTCATATGCGGGAACAGCGCGTAGTTCTGGAAGATCATCGAGGTGGGACGCTTTTCCGGCGGTATGGCCGAAACATTCTTTCCCTTGATGAGGATGTCGCCGTTCGAAATATCCTCGAAGCCGGCGATCATGCGCAGCGTCGTGGACTTGCCGCAGCCCGAGGGGCCAAGAAAGGCGACGAATTCGCCGGGCTTCACCGCCAGGTCGAAATCCGACACGGCAACGGTGCCGTCCGGATAGGTCTTGCCGACGCCTGTGAGTTCAAGATCGTTCATGCCTCAGTCCGATGCTCTTGCCGGAGGGGTTGCCGCGCCGGAACAGCCAGGAGCTTTCCGACGCGGCGGGTTCACGTCAGGCGTTCAGGAATTCGTCCCAGCGCTGGATCAGGTGGTCGTACTCGTCCGGCCACTGGTGCCAGTAGGCAACGTTGGCCGCGCGTTCCTCCAGCGAACCGCCATCACGCAGGTCGCCTTCCTTGATGCCGCGCTCGGGTGCGCCGACCCAGGGCTTGCCCTCGTACCAGAAGGCGTATTTGTCCGGGTCCATCACGTTCTTGATGTTGGTGCTCGGCGAATAATACCCCTGCTCCGTGACCGCGATGGCCGGCGGGCCGGAGAGCCAGAAATTGGCGTAGGCGATGACCGCCTCGCGGTTCTGCGAACCGGCAATGAGCGAGGGGCCGATGGTCCAGCCGCGCGTGCCTTCCTTCGGCGTCGCGTATTTGGCGGGACGGCCCTGCGCCTTCACCGCCATGACCGCCGGCTGCCAGGCATCGGAGACAACCATTTCGCCCGAGGCCATCAGGTTGACCAGTTCCCCGAAATCGCCCCACAGGGCACGGAACTGGCCCGCCTTCTTCTTGGAAATCAGGAAGGCGGTCGCCTCGTCGATTTCCTCGACCGTCGGATTGCCGGGATTCTTGGCTTCAAGTTCGCCGAGCGTGTTCATGGCGATGATGGCCTGACCGATGGCGATCAGCGGGTCGACATTGAGACCGGACCGGCCGCGCCACTTGTCGTCGAAGAGCGCCGTCCAGCTGTTGGCCTCCTCCTCGCTGACCACGTCCGGATTGTAGCCGATGGAATCGTAGTTATAGACCGCCGGCACCATGTAGAGCTTGGTCTGCTCGTCATCGGCCCAGATCTGGCCGACGATCTGTGCGCGACGTTCCCACTTGTCGCTCTCCTTGGTGAAGGTATCGCGGATGGAATTCCAGTTCGGGATTTCCGCCGTGGGGATCGGCTCCACATTGTTTGTCGCGATGATGGCCGGCAAACGCTCGGCGATCACTTCCCAACAGTCATAGTCGCCGGCCCCCGAAAGGATGCGCGTCTGGCTGTCGGGAAAGGTGGAGGCGGTTCCGGAAACGGAACCAACCCCGCTCTCGGATTTGAACATGTCGAGGATGCGGTCCTGCACGGTAACCGACAGGCCGATCGTGCGGAGCTGCTGGTCGGCCAGCGATTGCGCAAAAGCGGCCTGCGAGCGCAGGAACGGTGAAAGGCCGCCCATCGCCAGAGCCGCAGCGCCGGCACCTCCCTTTAACATTGTGCGTCTGTTCAGCATCGGGTGTCTTTTCATCTTTCAGTTCCCATTTTTGTTTGCCCAGTATTCTCAGTAACGGCCCACCAGCAGGCCGCCATCCACCGTCAGCACCTGCCCCGTGAGGTAGCGTGCCGCAGGCGAAGCCAGGAAATGGATGACGTCGGCGATGTCTTCCGGTTCGCCCAACCGGCCCATGGGGATGAAGGCAGACGCCTTTTCGGCGCCGTCAGGCCCAAGGGAGTGTTTTTCGGAGAGAAGCTGCGCAGTGCGGATATAGCCGGGCGCAACGCCGTTGACGCGGATGCCCTGCGCGGCGAGTTCCACCGCAAGACCGCGCACAAGCCCCACCACGCCGGATTTGGCGGCGGAGTAATGCACATGCTCGTCCCAGCCATAGGCGACGCCCATGATGGAGGAGAGGCAGACAATCGCGCCCGCGCCTGCCTCGCGCATGGCCGGCACGGCCGGGCGAATGACGCGCAGCATCCCCTTCAGATCGATATCGAAGGTCTGGTCCCATTTCTCGTCGCTCAATTCGCCGAGAGGCACGCGATGGGCAATCCCGGCATTCGCCACGATCACATCGATATGGCCATGCTCCTCGTTGAGGCGTGCGACCAGCGCGTCGGCGGCTTGCGTCGAGCAGACATCGAGCGGCGCGAACTCCGCCGACCAGCCATCGCCGACGATCTTCTCGGCAAGCGCCCTGCCTTCTTTTTCCAGGACATCCGTCACCACCACATGGTCGCCTGCACGGGCAAAAGCCTCGCAGGTGGCGCGACCGATGCCGATGCCGCCACCGGTAACAAGGACGACGCGTTTTCTGGGTTTCGTTGCGGTCATGGCGAGGTGTTCTCCAATCTTCAAAGCATCACGTCGCCGGAATTCGGACCCAGCGTCTGACCGACGAACAGGGCCCCGTCCGGCGAGGCGAGAAACGCCACGGCACCCGCGACTTCCGCCGGTTCGCCGAAGCGCCCGAGCGGCAGTTCGGCGGCCTTGGCCTTTTTCCAGTCGGCAGAAAGGGCCTCGACCAGCGGCGTGTTGATGGGACCGGGCGCGACGGCGTTGACGCGTACGCCGCGCGCGCTCACCTCGCGGGCGAGCGACTTCGTCATGGCGATGATCGCCCCCTTGGCGCCCGCATAGTGGACGAGCTCCACCCCGCCGACCTGCCCGAGCTGCGAGGCGACGTTGACGATGACGCCCTCCCCGCGCTCGAGCATGGAGGGCAGGACCGCGCGCATCATCAGGAAGCTGCCACGCACATGAACGGCGAACATGCGCTCGAACTCGGCGAGCGAAATATCCGTGAACGCCGCCTGATGACCATGGCCCGCATTGTTGACGAGCAGATCGACAGGCCCGAAATGGGCGACAATCGCGCCGATCATCTCGCGGACGGCGTCCTCACTCGATACATCCGCGGCAAAGGGAGCCGCCTCGCCGCCCCTGGCGTTGATCGCATCGGCCGTGCGGGCGCTCGCCTCGGCTGACAGGTCGTTGACTGCAACGCGATACCCTTCCTGCGCCAGACGTTCGGCGATGGCCGCTCCGATGCCCGAGCCCGCACCGGTGACCAGCGCGACCTTCTTCGACACCGCGCTCATTCGGCCTCCTCCTGTCCCTTGAAGGACTGGGCAGAGCGAACCGCGCGCAGCATCAGGAGCGCGTAGATGAGCAGGAGCGTAAAGGAAAACAGCGTCGTGAGAACGCCGAAGGCGAAGATGTTCGGATAGATCTCGACAGAGAAGGTTCCGTAGATCGTCAGCGGCAAGGTCAAGTCGCGGCCGGAGGTGAAGAGCGTGCGCGAGAACTCGTCATAAGAAAGCGTGAAGGAGAACAGCATCGCCGACAGGACGCCCGGAAAGATCATCGGGAAGGTAACCCGCCGGAAGGTCTGCACCGGCGACACGCCAAGCGAGAGCGAGGCTTCCTCCACACTGCGGTCGAAGCGATTGAAGATCGCCAGCATCACCAGGAAGGCGAAGGGGAAGGTGTAGACCACATGCAGGACGAAGGCCGTGCCCCACCAGCTGCGGTCGATGCCGAGCATGTTGGTGAGCAACGCCATGCCGAGACCGACAAGCACACCCGGCACGATCATGCCCAGGATCACCAGGTAGAACACAACGCCGGACGCCTTGAAGCGGGCACGGAAGCCCTGGGCGGTGATGACGCCGAGCACGGTGGAGACGACCGTCGTCATCAGCGCCAGCGTCAGCGAGCGCAGAAGGCTGTCGCCGATGGGCAGGCGCGATATGCGTCCGGGCGGCGTCATGCCAAGCAGATGCTGGTACCAGTAGGTCGACCACTCGATGATCGGGAACTGCGGCCCGCCGCCCGGCCCCTGAAAGGACAGGATCGCCAGGATGATCATCGGCCCGTAGAGAAAGAGGATGAAGGCGGCGCAATAGACGCCGAGCACGGGTTTGAGAACGCGCGCTTCCATGGCTACATCTCCTTCCTGAGGTTGACCACGCGCAACAGCGCAGTGATCACAACGGCGATGATGACGGTGAGAATGACGCCGGCGACCGAGGCGAAGGCCCATTTCAGCGACCCCACCTGCGACACGATGATGTTGCCCAGGAGATTGACCTTGCGGCCGGACAGGGAAGCCGCGGTGGCGAACTCGCCCAGCACCATGACGGACACGAAGATCGCGCCGACGATCACGCCGGGCAGCGACAACGGCAGGATGACCTTGAAGAAGATGCGCCCGAAACCGGCGCCCAGATCGCGCGCGGCCTCGATGATGCTCGGCTCGATGCGGCTCAGCATGAAGGTGATCGGACCGACCATGAAGACGCAATAGATCTGCGTCATGCCGATGAGCACGGCGAATTCGGAAAAGAGCAGCGAGGTCAGCGGCGTGTCGATGATGCCGAGCTTCATCAGGATCATGTTGATCGCGCCCTCGGTGCCCAGCATCGGGCGCCAGGCGATGACGCGGATCAGGAACGAGGTCCAGAAGGGAATGACGCAGATGACGAGAAGCGCCGTCTGAAGTGTCTGGTTGCGCACCATCAGGCCAATGAACAGCGCCACCGGATACCCTATCAGAAGGGTCGACAGGAGCACGATCCCCCAGATGCGCACCGTGGTCCAGGTGGACGCCAGATAGGTGGAACTGGTCAGGAAGCGCACCCAGCTGTCGGTGGTGAGCTTGGGTTCGACGGTGAAGGTGGTCTGCGTCCAGAACGATACGTAGACGACCATGATCATGGGCAGGACCATGAACAGGGTCATCCAGAGAACGCCCGGGCTGATAAGCATCAGCGCCGTTCGGCGCTCCTGGCGGTCACGGCGTTCGGCTGGCGACACGCCGTTGTCCTCGCCCATGGCGGGAGCCGCGCTGCGTATCTGCTCGCCGGCAATTTCCATCATGCGGCCCTCTCGATGAATGGGATGACGTCTTGCGGATTGAAGGAGAGCTCGTAGAGCTCATCCTTCGTGAAAGCCTGCGGGGCGGGGCCGCTCAGGTGAGCGACGACCTGAAGCAGCGTGCCGTCCTCCAGCCGGAAGAAGGAAAGAACCGACGCACCGGTGAATTCGCTGGCGATGAAGCGCGCCCGGATTGCCGCACCGTCCGGGGTGGCGACGTTGGCTGCGCTGGCCGGGCGCACGGAAATACGGTCGAAACGCAAGGCCACCTCGACCGGCGCCCCGTCGCTGACCGCCTGCCCGCCGGGCAGCGCGAACCGCGCGCCAGCGCCTTCGAAGCCGCCTTTCACCATGCGGCCGGACAGCACGTTGTAGGCGTTCAGGTGACGCGCCACGTCGGCGCTCTTCGGCAAGGCAAAGAGGGAGGATGCCGGCCCGACCTGAGCAATGGAACCCGCGGAAAGAACGGCCACCACGTCGCCCATGAGAAGCGCCTCGGTCTCGCTGCCGGTGACATGCAGGAAGGTCACCTTCAGGCGCTCGCGGATCGCGCGCAGCTCATCGCACATGCGTTCGCGCAGATTGGCGTCGAGCGCGCCAAGCGGCTCGTCGAGCAGCACGAAGCGGGGCTCGGTGACGAGCGTGCGCGCCAGCGCCACACGTTGGCGCTGGCCACCAGAGATCGCCGTGACCTTGCGCGCCTCGAGACCTTCGAGGCCCACCAGCCGGATTGCGTCAGCGACCCGCGCCTTCAGCTCCGACGGATCGGTGACCGGCCCTTCCTCGCGATAACGCAGGCCGAAAGCCACATTGTCGGCCACGCTCAAATGCGGAAACAGCGCGAAGTTCTGGAAAACGAAACCGATGCCGCGCCGGTGCGGCGCGACGCCATCGAGGCGATGGCCGTCATAGGTGACCTTTCCGCCATCCGGCTCCTCGAAGCCAGCGATCACGCGCAGCAATGTGGTCTTGCCGCTGCCGCTCGCGCCAAGCAGCGAGACGTAGGCATCATCGGGAACGTTGACGCTCAGACGATCGAGAGCGGTGACGTCTCCGTAGCGCTTGGTGACAGAACTCAGCGAAAGCACGCTTTCCTCCAGACTAAGGATGTGTCATCATCAAAAAATGATTATGTATACAAGCACATTTTTTCTCGGGCACGCAAGCGGGCTCAAGAAATTTCTTTTCGAGCGGAACCGCCGTACGGCCGCGCGCCTTCGTTTTCCGGGATTTTCAGCCCACGCATGCACGTTGTGCCGCGCTCCATACGGGCATCCTCCAAGCCTTTTCGGCGTTTTCTCTATGTTCCCAACTTCAAGACTAGGGAGGAAAAGGGGCGAATGTCTTTGTGCGACAGCGCGGAAATTGTTGTCACCCAGCGCATTGCAACAAGCCGGACACCCCCGTGGAATGGCAGAACTGCGCCTCAAAACCCAAAAAAGGGAACAGTGCAACTGCATAAAAAATGATCTTTGTATGCCTGAATTGTTTGCATCTCGCTTTTTTCCGATTGAAGCGCGCGACAAGACGCGCCAAAACCGGGGCAGCCCCCAATGAGCCAGACCGATATGATCCCCGCCCCCGCCAACAATCGAACGCCGCTCTATCTTTCCGCGGCCGAAACCATACGCGCCAACATCAAGTCGGGCGTTCTGGAGCCCGGACTTGTGCTTCTGGAGGGACCGATCGCGGAAGTTCTCAAAATTTCGCGCAGCTCGGTGAAGCGGGCATTGGCACTTCTCGAAGAGGAGGGGGAAGTCAGCCGCTTCGACGGCCGGGGCTATCTGGTCGGAGCATCCGAAACGGATGCCCCCCC
>SWCE01002693.1_pt1 | contig 25103 bp, 27 predicted proteins | sample 4690061 | NCBI WGS metagenome assembly SWCE01 (sample SAMN10267279, study PRJNA491770) | bioreactor metagenome | isolation source: DHS bioreactor inoculated with subseafloor sediment | place: Japan: off Shimokita Peninsula | collected 2012-10
GGGGTTCATGGTACAAAATCGCCGATTCAATTTTATCTGCCATCAGTGTTTTCATGCGGGTATCCAGGTTCTCAAACACCAACTCATCAAGGTTGCAACCATACTGAGGCAACATCACCCTTTCACCGCGCATGGTTCCCAGCAGCACTTCGAGGCTGGAGGCTATATCTGCTTCATATTCAAGCATCTCCACACTGCGCAGGCTGCGGTTAAACTTTGGTGGAAACGACCACCCGCGACCAAGAAAAGATTTGTTTTGTTCCATTGGATTTTTGTTTTTCTTGTTAATTATTTTCGCTTAGCATTAGATTTTAGAAATTAGAAATTAGACTTTTCCCCTTCTCTCCTTGCCCTTTCTCACCTCATCCGCCTTCGGCACCTTCTCCTGCCTTCGACGCCGCTCAGGCACCAAAGGAGAAGGCTCTTCTAACAATAATTGGTTATTCAATTAGCATTCTCCTTGTCTCCTTGTCTCCTTATCTCCTTGTCCCCCCCCCGTTGGTCATTGAGCGTAGTCGAAATGCTCCTTGTCTCTTTCTTGCGTCCCCAGTCCCTATTTCCCGTCCTTCGTCCCTTCTTTGCGTCCCTCGTCCCATTAAATCCGCAATCCGATCCCGATAGCAATCGGGACCGAAATCCGCAATCCGATTCATCCCCCAATCAGCACCGTGGGTGCTCCCGGCGGCAGTATTGCTCCTCCCGATGCGGTAGGGTCAGCAATTCTGGCAGCGGGCAGGCCACCAATCAGCACCGTCATTGATCCTAAAATGATGATATCAGCACCGCAACTATCGGTCATTCTGGCTGCCGGTAATCCGGCAATCAATACCGTTGGTTCGCCCGGCGGAATAATCGGGGTTGGTACCCCCGAAGTAGCCGGACTGCTAATCATATCCGTGATGCGTGCTGCTGGTCTCATTTATTTTTTCATTTTTTACGACTTAACTCTCTGCAAATATTTCGGTGCGCTGCACCTAACTTCCTGCATCCTACCTCTTACCTCCTACCTCCGTCTTCCTACTTCCCCCTTCCCCCTTCTTTCTCGCCTAACCAAGCCCTGACAGGGTAAAAAGAACCCTGTCAGGGCACTCACCAATCACCACTCACCAACCACCACTAACTGATCACTGATTACTCATCACTGATCACTGATTACTCAATTAATCATCACAACTCCACCTTTAATTTCAGTCGTAGCACTTCCGTTGATGGAAACACTCGCTCCTTTTACTTCAACACTGCCCGATCCTTCGGCTGCGAACGATCCGCTTGCGTTGAACTTTGCATTTATTCCTTCAATTTTGATGTCATTAGATGCTTTTAATGTCAGGTCTTTTATGCTTTCGATGGTTATTCCGGTATCATCCATGGTGATTTTGTTGCCATTCTGATCCTCCATCACAATGCCTGAATCTTCTTCCGAAAGGGTGATTTTATTTCCGGCGGGTGTTTCCAGCAGTATCAATTTCTTATCGTCATCAAAGGTGAAACGCATGTTTTCGCGGCTAACGTAGCCTTTCAAATGGTTGTCGTCTTTTGGTGGTTCAGGCGCGGGTTTTGCTGCACTGTGGCACATACCCAGCACTACCGGGTTGCGGGGGTCGTCGTTCAGGAAGCCAACGATTACTTCGTCGTTGATTTCGGGGCGGAAAAATGTGCCGCGCCCATCGCCGGCATCCAGGGTTGAAATTCTGGCCCAGATTCCCTCATCAGCCATGCTGATTAGCGGAAGCCTGATTTTGATGCGATCATCCCCGGCAGGGTCGCCTTCAAGCACAGTGACAATGCCAATTTGCAGCCCACTGATTCCCGGAATAAGTCCAGATGCCGGTAATGTATTTAAATTGTAGGTTTCCGCAAACAATTCGGTGTTTAAGCCCAATTGTACATCGGTTTCCCAATTTCCATCGGAAACGGAATGCTGCACACCCGAAATGTACATCTTGCCTTGAAAGCGTTCTCCTATGCCGGTGATCTCGATCAGCTTACCAGGCATGGCATCGGCAAATCCCTGAAATTTTACCCTGCCACGGGTTTTTGCAAGCCGCTCTTTGAGTAAGAGCCCGTCGGCCCATGCCTGCAATTCCGGCTGACCGAGTGCTCCCCCATGAAATTTCTCATGCGCCCCGCCACCGATGACCGCCGATAAATCTTTGGTTGAAATGTTTCCATTGCCTGTGGAATCGGGCTCCCGGGCCTCTGCATTGATAATTTCCTGATCGGCAGCCAGCCAACTCCCCGTTTTTATCCCTTCGCTTTGTATCCGTGCATCTATCATCGCATCCAGCTCAATCAGCGTGTTTCCGTAGGTTACATTCACCACCGCTTCGTTGCCTGTGGCCGGTTTGGCTATTTTTACTTTTCCATCTTCCACCATCACCACTTGTCCGTTTGCTTCTGCACGAAGCAACAGGAAATCCCAATCGGTAGCATCGTACTGCACCACTTCTTTCAAATCCGGATTGGTGGCTTCAATTTCCTTGCTCAGCCCATACTGTCCAATGACCGATTCCATAATGTCGCTGTCCTTTTGGTCGGTGAAGTATTTGCTCTTTTTCCCGGAGGTCATTTTCACTGCTTTGTCGCGACACTCCACAATCAACATGCTGTTGTTGCGGCGCACGCTAATGCTGTGGTGGGTAATGATGCCTTTAAAAACGGTTTTATTTTGTGAGCGGTAGCCCAATTGTATTTCAATTTCCTTTCCGGGAATAAAATAGGCCGAGTCGCTGATTTCAAATTTACCAGATGCTGCATCCCCGTCTTTGAAGTGGATGGTAGCTGTGGGGATGCGGTTCAGCTCACGTCTAACCGATACCGACAGTATGGGGAATGCTCCGGGAATTTCCGAGCCATCAACCAAAATTGCGAAGGTGATAACATCAGGCGTTGCAGGGGTCGGTATGGTAGATTCGTTGAGCATTTGACTTAGGTTGTTTTTTCGATGGGTGGGAAAAATAGGTCAGTGCCGGGTTCCAGTTTACGGAAATTGTTCATTCCATTGGCCGCGGCCACCTGGAGGTAGTATTTCGGGTCGCCATAAATCCTGTGGCAAATCAGTGGCAGTGTGTCGCCGGCTTTCACTTTTCGGGCATGGGTAAGATCGGGAGAAGTCCGGTCTTCCGCAGCAGCGCGCTTTTGCTCCTCAATGCTGCTTTTGAATTTTACCGTGGCAAGTGCCCGGATTGGGGTTCCATCAGGCCTGAAGAGCTTGTAATTGATGGTAAGTTCGGTTACTCTTCCTTTGAAAATGGAATTTTCGCCCCAAACCAGCTTAAAATGCCTGGGTTCATGGGCATCGCCCTTGTAATCGACCACCACTTCCTTAAAGCGCTTCAGGTCATCGGCAATGCTGGCCCGTGGTTTGCCATCAATAATTCCGGTATTGTCAAACAGGAAGTCAAAGGATATTTCCTCGGGTTCGGTGTATTCGTATTTCAACTGTTGTCCGCTGGTACCCTGCCCCTGGGTGCTTTCCGAAAATTTTAGCTTGTAGTTGAGCGTATAGGATTCGGGGTTGATCAATGCTTCAAAAACATCGTCAGCCTCTTTCAATCCACCGTTCTCTGCCTTCTCCGAATCGGAAAACGCCAGAATCAGCATTTTTTCAAGTTTGCCACTCTCAGCCATCAGCGTTCTTTTTTGTTTTCCAGAATTTTCATTACCTGCTCAACACATTCCGCAATAATTTCCTGTTTCACTTTGGCAGATAGCCCACCGCCACCCCTCGGCGAAGCAGCGGTTGCGCCACCACCATTCGACGAATCGGGCGGCGTAACATTCACCCTGATATGCAGCTCTTTAATCTCAATGGGCATGTTGATTGCTTATTTATCTAGGTTCTCTTTTAAGACCACCGTTAGTTTTCGTTATCCCGGGCCATCCTGCATGGTAAAGTATTGATAGGTAAGTTCCAGCGTTTCTATTACAATGGCATTCTCCATTGAATTCAGGTCGCTTACCATCCACTTTTTAGGGATGGCATGGGCTACTTTCCAGGTTTTCAGGGGCTCGCCTTTTTCGTTCAGCAGGATAACGGTAATGTCAGATGGCTCAAATTGCCTGTCGCGGAAAGCCCGGTTGCACCAGTTTACGACTTCTGAGTTGGTAAGCATTCCTCTTTTTAGCACCATATCGCCGTATTTTGTTCTTACCGGCAACTTGTGCTCAAAACGGTTTTCGCCGCCTTCCCTGAAGTTTTCATAGTCATACTCCACCGATAGTCCTGACACGGACTGAAACCTGGCATCGGCGGTATTGCCGCTGATGCCAAATTTAACCCTGAAGTGAAACCCCAGAGGCGGATAATATGCTTTCGTGCCTGCCATGGGTTACCTTACCAGACTAAGTCCTTCATGCGCGATTTCCATGCTTTCGATGGCGATTTCGTTGGCATCCGATTTCAGATCGGGGGCGGTAACTTTCACCGGGAAGCAATTCCTGGCCCTCCATACAGCCACCGGCTCATGGGTTTCGTTCATCAGCCTCACCACCACATCGCGGCGGGCGCCAACCCGCTCGTTCGATATCTCATCAATCCAGTTGTTATAGTCGAAGTCGCCTTCAAACTTCCCCCTTTTCAGGGTGATGTTGCTGAATTTGCGCATACCTGGCATCTTAATTTTGCTGAAATCTTTGCTGTCGCTGTGCCGGTATTCAATCACTTCAACCTGTTGGTCCATACCGGTGACTTCGGTAAAACTGATTTTTACTCCGCCCCAGTCCACCTGGTAATGAAAGCGGGGTAAAGGATATTCCTGTGCCATAGTTTTGGGTTTTTAAATTGGGTTTAATTAATGATCGATTTTATTTGTGAAGTATCCGGTTGTTTTATCAGGATTCTGCCATTTTGTGCGAAAACCTGAGGATAATAAATTCGGCCGGACGAACGGCTGCCATACCGATTTCAACGATGAGGCGGCCCTCAAGAATATCGAGGGCAGTCATGGTCTTGCCAAGCCCTACGGCTACATAAAAGGCATGTTCAGGTTTCACCCCTTGCAGTGCGCCCTGCCGCCAGAGTGTGGTGAGGAAGTTCTCAATCATAGCCTGAACTTTCACCCAGGTGTTGGCATCGTTGGGCTCAAATACGAATTGTTCGGTTGCCTTCTTTACAGATTCCTCTACAAAATTGAAGAACCGGCGCACGTTCACATACCGCCATTCATTGTCGTTCCCGGCAAGGGTTCTTGCGCCCCACACCAGTGTTCCTTTCCCTGTAAAGGCGCGGATAATATTGATGGATTTACCCGAATTAACATCTACATTGTATTCGGCCTGTTGCTCGTGCGAAATTTTTACCGCCGGGCTAATTACCGCGCTAAGGCTAAGGTTCGCGGGAGCCTTCCACACCCCGCGTTCACCATCGGTTTTGGCATAAATGCCGGCAATGGCGCCTGATGGCGGAAGCAGGTTCAGGGCTTCGGCACCTTTGGTGGTGAGTTCTTTAAATTTCCCGAAAGCAACCTGCAAGGCATTGTTCAGACTTTTTTCAAATTCATCGGTCGTTTTTTCAATATGCCTGAAAATCGCGATGGCATTTCCGCAGGCAATATAGGCGGCATCACGGGCAATATCGGCCCTGCCTTTGTTGGTGGTAACTCCGGTGTATTCAGCCGACACATCACCGGGGGCAACATCACCAAGCAAAGCAGCACCATTGGCATAGCCAAGCAGAACAGCTGCCGGGTTCCAGTTGGCATTGCCGGTGTCAATAACCACAATGGCTGATGCGGAGGCAACAAAAAGATGATGTGCAGCCAGCTTCTTCATCGAGTCCTTCAAACCTGGGTTTTCAAGGTACTTGGTGATGGCTTCCTTGATTTTAAACTTCGTGTCCACCGGATAAACGGTCGCATTGATGTCCTGCACTGCTTTGAGTATGGCTAAAACCAGGTTTGTAAAGCCCTGAAGCGCCACACTGAGATTGACTGCCGAGGTGGTGCCGTCGGTGAGCCGGTAGGCATCCAAAGCCGCCTGTAAAGCATCGCCCAGCGTTTTTCCTGCCCCCGCAATGGTTGCTTCCGCAGCCTTGATGGCCGCTCCGCCATTTTCAGCCAATACTACATCAGCCAATAGTTTAAGAATGGCGGCATCGGTAGTCAGGCTTTCAAGCTGAATGGGGCTATTGGTTCCATCGCGTTTCAGGATCAGGTTTTTACGGCGTAATTGTCTCGGCAGGTTGGCATTTATCCAGGGTCCATAAGCGGCACCGTATTTAAGGTCGTTTATGCCAATACCATTCCTGAAATCCGCCACTTTGGTGTTGAATGTGGTGGCATCTGTGGCCTTTTCAAGGTCGCAAACAACCACCCTGTCCATAAGTTTGGACGACTGCGCCAGGGCTTTTTGCTGAAGACTGTATGGACCGCCGCTCACCGAAACTGCTTCGGGTATTAGGATTATGGTCGGTTCATCCTCCTTTTCGAGTTCGAGTAGTCCCGCTTCAATAGCGGTGGCCAGAATTCCAGACGTGGAGGAAGGATATTTCCCCACCGAAACAATAAAACACTTGCCTCCGCCATTGGCATAAAACAGCCGCAGGCTATCGTACATATAGAGCATGCTTTCGGCCTGACTGCTCACAAAGTTGTTGTCGCCATTGAGGAAAACCTCCACGTTCTGCGAAGGCGGCCCCCCGAAAAGTTGCTCATATTCAGCAATTGATTCAATGCGGGTGGGTTTGTTTAGCAGCGATTCCCCATTTCGGATTGCCATTTCAGTATATCCGATAAAGGCCGGTATCGCTGTCTCAACCGGAGCTATCGAGGGTGGGAATTTTGGTATTTCTTCTACATAAACCCCCGGGGATTTGTACGATGTTGCCATGCTGTTTGGTTTTAATTGGTTTTTAAAAAGTTGTTATTCAAATATTTCGGTGAAAATGCGGACTATTCTGTTAGCAGGGTTGTTGTTTTCGAAATCCGCTTTGACCATTCCTTCCGATGGTTTTTGTTTGCTGCCTGCATTCCCTGTATAGGTAAGTGGCAGTGGGGCAGGACTTTCCGAAACCGGGCTGCCGGTGTTTTTGTGCAGATACTTCCAGATGAGCGAACGGTTTTTAAACCTGATTTGGAAAACAGGATAACCCTCTTTGGCTATACCGCCCGATGTGCAACTGTAATCCGCATCGCCCGCTTTTACTGCGGTTATTTCGATTATTGCGAAAACGTTATCGTTGATTTCATGGGTGAGTTCAATGCCGCGGGGCGGGGCACCGATCAGTCCGGGTGGTGGATTTATTACCGGGGCATCCTGCTGATGATGGAATACCGGCATCGCCAGGGCACTGGCATTGAGCTGTTGTGTGGCGGCACCGGGCTGGCTGCCGGTAAGCTGTAGCAGGGCATTGCCCGAAATAATTAGTGCTTCTACCTGGTCGGTTGCGGTAATGCCGGGTATTTCCCTCGACAGGAAAAGCTGTTTCGTGGCACCTGTTCCGCGCGATACGCCTGTAAGGTTTGAAAAAACAGGCACATTTACTTTGTACCGATAGATTTTGTTCTCGCCCGGTGAAAGGCATTCCGTAATTTTACGCTCTAAAAGTGTCAGGGAGGTATAGTTGAAAAACGATGAATCCTTAATTTCAATGGTGAATACAAATACCGAATCGTCGGGGATAATTTGTGTTTCAGGAACAGCAACCACCAGACCTAAGCCCGTTTGCTTTGCCACAGCTCCAATTCCGTTGAGTAATTGTTGTGTTTTGGGTGTTGGCGATATCGATATCAGGCGGTCTGACTTATTATCAAGTAATTTCTTGTTTCTTTCACTTTCCGGCAGGTTGTCGAAATTCGTCTGCCCTTCATCCAGCCAGTAATGGTGGAGGATGCGTACCTCGAAGAGGCGTTTGTAGCCGGTGGTGATGCGCTCGGCCATATCAGTTGTTGGTTGGATTTTTATGGCCAAAACTGCTTACTACCTCTGTGATTAGTCCGCTTTCGCTTTGCACTGCCCTAAATTTGAGTTCAAGCATTCGAAGCATATAGATTACGAATGGGTATTGCTTGCCCCCCAGCGTTCCCCACAGGTGGTTGATTTCTTCCATGCTGGGGGAGTACAAATCAAAGATGAGTTTAAATTCCTGAAGCTGATCCAGCGGATTTGGCGGGGCACCGGTGCTGATAGAAGCCGGGCTCACATTGTCGTGCGTAAAAACATGGACCGACTGGAAAAACCGAATGGCCCGCGAAAGCAACAGCAGTGCATTGGTGTATTCCGTATGGGTGGCGGTAACCAGAATAAGAAAATTGAGGTGAACGGGAGGATTTTCATAACTTGCCTTCTGGGTAACATCGTTGCGCACATAATTTGGCAGGTTTTTCAGGGCTTTTTCCTCCTTGATGTTGACCATCGAAAAAATCAGCTTATCGCGCGCCACCCCTGCCGTGCCGGTGCCGCTTGCAAAACCCTCGGCCAGGTTGCCAGACTTAACCACATCATCGGTCATAGCGACGCCATAAGCATCTTCCAGATGTTTCTTCAGCTCATTTATGACAATGGTCAGCGCATGGGAAATCATATTTGATTCTGGATTTAAATCGGGAATACGAATCCTTAATTAAGACCAAAAATAAATAATGAGACAGGGCAAAGTCAAGTTTTATGACCTGTTTAACAAATCATTGTGATATTCTTTATAGGCTGAATTATCAGGAAAAGCCTGATTTTATTTGCATGTAGGCATTTTATCTGGAGAATTCGAAAAGGCTGTTTTTTTAGGAAAGAAATGTCACCTTTTAACCTTTTTACAGCCCACGAAACCCTCCCCATCATTTCACCACCAGCTCAACCCTCCGGTTTAGTTTTCGTCCATCTTCATTGGTATTAGACGAAACCGGGCAAAGTGACCCCACCCCATGTCCGCTCAGGCGGCTTTGTGGAATACCGTATTTTTCAGTCAACGCCTTAACCACAGCTTCGGCACGGTTCTCAGAAAGGGTGATATTGTATTCAAGTGAACCTTTCATATCGGTATGCCCGACTACAAAAACAGATAGTTGCGGGTTGGCTTTCAGGAGTTTGGAGATTTCTGTCAGGGTGGCGTCAGATTCTGGTTTCAGAGTGGCTTTGTCAAAATCGAACCAGATGCCGTATAAGGCGATTTTGCCGTTATCCCTCAAGCCTTTAAGCATTTCATCTGCATTTATTTTTATCAGATCGTCCTCCAAAATGGTTTCTTCAATCACATCCACCAGAAATACCTTTTCTTCGGTTGCATACTGGCTGCCACCTACAACAATGTAAACATTTCCACCGGGTTTTTCCAGTTGGGCGGCAATATAACAAGCTCCTGCCGAGGTAGCCGATCCCGTAAGGATTTTAATGTTGGCGCCGGTGGGGATGGGATTTTTCATGTAAAAGGTTTTCAGGAAGCCCCGCCCGCCAACCTTTTTGGATACACCGCTTTCGGGGTGAATCCCCTGGGCAATAATATTAAATCCGCCTTTTTTTAGAGCCGTTAGATAGTTCTGATTAACTTCCGTGAGTGTGGTTTTCCCCAAAACGGCATAATAAATCCGTGTGAATTTACCTTCCACATCCTCCCATTTCTCAATATGATTGTACCCGGTTTGTGGGCCGGTGGCAATATGGTAAGGTTTGTAATCTTGCTGTTCATAATATCCGATCACTGAACCCGGGTAACGGGTAATCAGCGGACGGTCTTTGCTGCCTTCAATGTCCTGGGCTGTGCCAGGCAAGGCAAAGGCCAGGCAAAAGATGAAAAGGGTGGTTTTGAAAGTGTTCATGATGGGTTTGTTTTAGAACAATTGGTCTGTACCCTATAGGCATTCGTTCCGGTCCCGATAGTCCCGTTAGCTATCAGAAACGAAACCGGAATGCCCGGGCACGGGCGCGCGTATAGGATTTCCGGCCCTTACTGCGCCTTGATGTTCACTCCGCTGAATGAGCCGCTCACGGTTATAGTGTTGGGTGGTGTGTTGGAGTCCTGATAAGTTCCTGAAAAGCTACCGTCAATAAACCAATCCTCAACATTGGAGACATTTTGATACAGCGTAGCTTTGGTTATTTCCACCGAACCGGAGACAGCCAAATAGCCGGTAGTTTGCGATGGCGGAGAAAATGCACTTAGGCCGGGCTTCAGATCGTATGTGCCTTTTGCCATTGAACTGACATCAGCGACTAAACTATATTGCCAGGTAATGGGCAGATTGGTAGCCAGCATAGTAAGCATGTTTAACGAGGATTGGTGTGAACCACTAACAGCATTAGCACTTGCAACATTGCCCGGCAACGTAAAGTTGAAGGTATGGCTCTCGGCACCGCTTACATTCATGCTGAATACGGCATCCGGAATTTTGTTGTTGTTGTTGTTGTCGTTGTCATCATTGTCTTTTTTGCAGGAGGAGAGACCTATCCCTGCAAAGGCAAGAAACAGCAAAGCAATCATTGATTTTTTCATGGTTTTATTTATTGGTGAATGTTTCAGTTCTTGGGTAAATGAGATTCGTTAATGACTCCGGACAAGTACCTTATCGGTGAAAAAGCCGGAATCGCTTACAATCCTGACGATATACAGGCCGGTCGCTATTTCAGGGCAATCAAAGGTGTTGCTGCCCCGGGAAAGATGCATTTGCTGCTTATGGATCAGACTGCCGTCCATGCGAACGAAGGATACAACGGCCGGCTCGTCTTTTGTCCAATGAATCTTTAATCTGTCACCGCTTCGGACCGGATTTGGGCTAAGCTGTCCGGAAGCAAGGGAGGGCTGGTTTATGCCGGTAGGGATTACGGGATAAGGGTTTTTGTCGTACCATATCAAAAAAGTGGTGGAAAATCCGTCCCAGATTTCTTCCATAAGCAACAGCCAGAAACGGTAGTCAGCGGAAACCCAGGCCCATTGGTGTTTGGTTATGGTTGTTGGTATTCCCATGAAATAATTGGTTTGCTCACGATAAATATGATAGCGAACCACATTATGGTAGGTGCCGTTGGGCAGCATGAGTGTTCCATAACCATCGGCTTCAAAATCCAGCGAACCATCAAACAGCAGGGGCCCGAAACCAGGCGAATAAAATGTGCCGCTGAATTCATCGGAATACGTATCGTTGTAAGTATAAGGCAAGCCAAATTGCTCAATATTGTCAAATACCATAGCACTGGTATCATTGGGGTCAATGGTTACCACATGACCTACGGTGCTGAACGCAATAGAGCTTACGTTATAATAACTATAATCGTTGAGCCAGCTTCTGGCACAAAGATTTGAATTGGGGAATGAGTCTGCCAGCAAGCCGTTTGCAGGTGGGATGTACACGAAGGATTGTTCCTCCGAGGTGGTTAAATAGACCATGTCCCAGGTTTGCATTGGGCCAGAAGGTCCAGGTACTAAGGGATTGGAGCAGATGCTGATAACCACTGAATCGCCTATCCGGGGCAGATTGGCCTGGGTAATTTCAGGCTGGGCAATGGTTTGAAAAGCAAGAAAATAAAGAAAGAGGGTAAGGTAATTTTTCATGTTTCACAGGATTTGAATTTGACATTATGATCCGGCAAAACAAAGGTAAGTAGTTAGATAGGTGCATGTCAATGACCCAAATGGGGCATATTCATATTCTCAGATCAGTTTTTTTTTGATGGCAGCGATCACTGCTTCGGCCCGGGAATTTACGTGCAGCTTGCGATAAATATTTTTGATGTGTGCACGCACCGTGTTGCCACTGATAAACAGTGAAGTGGCAATGGTGGTATAGTTGTCGCCATTGGTCAGCATGGCGAGCACTTCTTTTTCGCGCCCGGTAAGCGGGTTGTCGTTTGAAGGCTGGAATGAAAGGGCAATTTCCCGGGCAATGGCCGGACTCATGGGAGAGCCGCCCTCGCGCACCTCCCTGATGGCCGCAAGTAGTTTCACCGGAGGGGTTTCTTTGAGCAGATATCCGGTGGCGCCGGCACACAAGGATTCGAAAATAACCTCCGGGTCATCGCGTATGGTGAGCATGATGAAGTCTGTGGCAGGCATCTCCTCTTTCAGCAACTTTATCCCTTCAATCCCGTTAATCCCGGGCAATTGAACGTCCATAAGGATTACATCGGGTTGCGCGGCTATCAGTGGGTGTATTGCGCTTTCGCAATCGCCAAAAACATCCTTGCACGAAAATCCCGGCGAATGATCAATGATTTGCCGGAGCAACTCCCTGATCTCCTCCTCATCTTCTATAATGGCTACTTTTATATCATCTGTTGTCATACAATTTGCAAAGTTAGCTAAGGTTTGACCTTAAAACTATTACCCGAATGGGGCATATTGATTTTTAGCAGAATGCTGGTGCCCTTGCTTTTTTGTGATTTTATCTCCAGTTTCGCACCGATTTTTTCGGCCCGCTCCATCATAATATTCATTCCATAATGGTGTTTTAACTCTTCATTGGACGTATCGAAACCCACACCATCATCAATCAGCCTGATTTCGATTACATTATCCACCACCTTAACCTGTAAAGAGACCGCCCGGGGCGATGCATGTTTCGCACAGTTGTTGATGGCCTCCTTGAAAATCTGCAAAATATTACGCCGGGTATTCATGGGCAACAATATATTGTGAAACCGGGCATTCAGGCCATGTACCGAAAAGTGAATTCCAATATCGGTAAGCAGGGAATCGCCAAAATCCTTAATCCGGGTTATGGTTTCAAACAGGGTATCGTGCCGGGCATCCATTACCCACAAAAAATCGCGCATTCCCGAGGATAATTCGGCAAGGTTTTTCTGAATTTTAGATAAATAATCGCCGGTTTTGCCGGTGTCGTTCAAATTATTGCGCGCCATTTCGGTTAGTAGAGTGATTTTTGTAATCTTATTCCCGGCCTCATCATGAAAATCGGAAGCACTTTGCTTGCGAAATTCTGCACGCTCCTGCGAACGTGCTTTTTCAATCCGGGCCTGCAGGTTTAGCTCCCGCCTGGCGCGGTTGATGTAATATTGTATTAATCCGTAAATGATGGCCAGGATCGCTAAAATATAAGCCAGATATGCATACCATCTGTTCCATGGTGGTGTGCTGATGTTTACATTTATATTTATCCCGTTTTTGTTCCAAACCCCGCTATTATTGCAGGTAATTACTTTAAACGTATAGGTTCCGGGCGATAGGTGGGTGTAAGTTGCCGTATGGCGGGTGCCTGCATCCACCCAGTTGGAATTGAAGCCCTCGAGCATGTATTTATACCGGTTTTTTTCCGGATGGATAAAGCTAAGTGCAGCAAAATCAAAAGTGATCATCTTGTCTTTCCAGGAGAAATTAACCTGATCAAGTAGATGAACGGTTTTGTCGAGGTGCAGTTTGCCTTGTGGGGCAGTATTGCCGACTTCAAGGGGTTCATTAAAAATGGACAGTCCGGTAAGTACCACCGGAGGCACGAAAGTGTTTATTTTAAGGCTGTCAGGATGAAAAATGTTAGCGCCATTTACGCCCCCGAAACAGAAAAAGCCATCCCTATCCTGATAGTAAGCATTCTGGTTAAATTCATTGCTCTGCAAGCCATCGCCCGCATCCAGAGTTTTAATAACTTTTTCAAGGTTCTTATCAAAGGTGGAGATGCCCCGGTTTGAAGATATCCACAAATGGTGCTGCCGGTCTTCTAAAATACCATAGGCCACGCTATTGGCGAAACCCTCTTGCTGCCCATAATTCCTGAAAAGCGAATCGTTGCCGGTAATTTTTGCCTTGCTCAGGGTGTTGAAGATGTCTTTGCCAAGGGGTGGGATAAGCCGCGCCAGACCGTCGTTGGTGCCAATCCATAAAGTGTGTTCCTGATCTTCGTATAAGGAGAGGATAATGTCGTTGCTGATGGAGTGCTCATTGTCCGGGTCATGTTGGAAATAAAGGAACTGCTCCGTTTTGGGATTGAAGAGGTTTAATCCCCCGGAAGGGGTGCCCAGCCAAAGGTTTTGAAAGCTATCTTCCAAAATGGTGAAAACGTAAGGATGGCTTAATCCGCTTCCGTTTTTTGCGGTGGTATATTTTTTCAGCACAACATTCGATGATTTATCGTATTTCCACAAACCCTTGCCTCCGGTTCCTATCCACAGAATCCCATCTTTGCCATCATTGATAAAGTGGATGGTGTTCCCCGTAGTTGTATCATTTGCGGGTTGAATTTTCTGAAATGCTATTCCTCTTTTTCCGTGGTCAATAATTTTATAGAACCCGCCCCTGCGGGTGCCCACCCATTTGTCACCGTCTCTATCCTGAAACAGACACAGGATGTAATCAGAAGAAAGCCCACCCGGATAATTTTTGTCTTTTTTGAATATCCGGAAAGTATTACTATTTTCATTGTACAGATTCAGGCCGTCTGTGGTGCCAATCCACATCAGGCTGTCGTTGTGGCGCATAAAGGAGCTCACATTTTTACTACTCAACCCTTTTGAGCCGGGCAGGTTTCTAAGGTGGAGCAGGCCGGTCCCGGTGGTTTCCAGTGTATTCAAACCATTGCGTGTGCCGGCCCACAATATGCCGTCATTCGACTTGAACAATGAAAGTATATTGTTGTGTGTAAGGCTTTTATCGTCAAAATCATCGTTTTGAAAAAGAGTAATCGCATTCGTTTTTGAGTTATAGATGACTAAACCTACATCGTACCAATGGCATACCGGGATTTGCCTAAAACAAGGAGCTTATGCATCACGGCAATAGGTTCGCCGCTGCCTATGGATGAAGCCGAAAGCACAAGTCTGTCGGTTTTCTGCATCAGGTTTACCTCCATCAGGCCGGAAGTGCATACCATCAGCATGCCCTCTTTTGTTTGCACTATATCGTTTACACTGCCCAATTCATACGTATTCGAAAACGGGCTGCGTTGGAAATATTCGGCAGTCAGTGTTTTGGTGTTGAACCGGGCCAGTCCGCTGTCGCACTGCAGCCACAGATGTTCGGTGTCAAACCCTCCGGCAACGGGTGCACTTACAATACCCACATAGTTGTCTTTATAAATATGGTCCTCATTTAATGATGCCAGAAACAGCCTGGCCTGCCCCGGGCTTTTATCATAGCGTATCAGTCCCTCATTGCTGCCTATCCAAAGTATACCTTCCGGAAATTCGGTGATTGAAAACAAACGGCTGTCGGGTATTGCGGGCGTTTCCCCAGAATTCATGGTGTGGCGGATTACTTCTCCCGTGGTGGGGTTCAGGCTGTTGAGCCCACCCCCGAAAGTGGCTATCCATAAAACGCCTTCCGCGTCTTCATGGATATCATAAATATAGTTGTTGCTCAGGCTGTTTATATTGTTGCGCTCGCTTCGGTAGTGGAGGAACTGGTACCCGTCATACCTGTTCAGCCCATCATGCGTTCCAAACCACATAAACCCGTGCCTGTCCTGGTGGATGCAATTGATGGAATTCTGCGACAGCCCATCGTTAATGGTAAGATGCCCAAATGTAGCCGTGCTTTTCTGGGCCGGAAGATTCCCGCAAACAACGAGAAGAAGAAAGATAATTATCCCGCTTTTATGCATCTAATCGATTTAAGGAAACGCACTTTAAGGCAATTATTTTGGTGGTTTCAGACAATTCCTGAGCGTGGAGTGGAGCGATTAAAGATTAAGGGGAGTGGCTTAATGCGAAGAAATGTTTTTGGTTTTGCCTGAAAGTCCAAATGAAAAACATTAAAAAGGGTGCTTTTGTTGCAGAGAGGGAATAGTGGTTATAGATTTTCTCTTTTGTAATTCCCAAATCTTTCCAGAATTTATCGGTAGTTTTACTCCATGAAAATTCTGCTTATTGAGGATGAGTTGGCATTGCAGTCAACCATAAAAGGGTCGCTCGAAATGGAGCACTATCTGGTGGAAACCGCTTCGGACTTTAATGCGGCTATGGAGAAGCTTTTTATCTATGATTATGATTGCATATTGCTCGATATTATGTTGCCCGGCGGCAGTGGACTTCATCTTTTAGAGGAACTTAAGGCGCACGGGAAAAGTGGAAACGTAATCATCATTTCAGCCAAAGATTCATTGGACGATAAACTGGATGGCCTTGCCCTGGGGGCCGATGATTACCTGACCAAACCTTTTCATATTGCTGAATTGAATGCGCGGGTAAAGGCCGTGTTGAGGAGAAACCGGCCGGAAGGTAAAAATGAGATCGTGGCCGGGGAACTGTATATGGATCTGGATCAAAGAATACTCCTGGTCAGCGGGCAAACCGTTGCATTAAACCGCAAGGAATTTGATATTCTGAGATATTTTTTGCTCAATAAAAACCGTTTGATCACCCGAACAGCGCTGGCCGAGCATGTGTGGGGCGATAATATTGATCAGTCCGATAACTTCGATTTCATTTATTATCAGATTAAAAACCTGAGGAAAAAGCTGCAGGATGCAGGTGCTGTTACAGAAATTAAAGCCGTGTATGGAATAGGATATAAACTTGTTGAATTATGAAACTGCTCAACCGCTCGTTGCAATATCTTTCCCTTTCCATGCTTTTAATTGTGAGCATCTGGTCGGTGGTTTTCTATCTGGATATGATGGATGAAATTTACGACAGTATAGATGATGGCCTGGACAATTACAAGTTGCTCATTCAAAATAAAGCAGAACAGGACAGCACCGTTTTATTGAAAAACACTTTTGACGAAAGCAATTATGCCATTCGCCCTTTGAGCGAAAGCGCGGCTTTTAAGATTTATGATGTCTATAAGGATACCTTGATATACATGCCTTTTGAAGAAGATACGGAACCGGTCCGTTTGTTGACTTCCGCCTTTGAGCATAAGGGAAAGTATTATGAATTAAAAATAATTTCATCGATGGTGGAGGAGGACGACCTGATGAAAAGCTTGCTGCAGCATATGGTATGGCTTTATATTTTACTGATAATCAGTGTCGTAATTATTAATAATGTAGTGCTTAAAAAACTATGGCGGCCATTTCATAATTTATTGCAACAGTTTAAGAATTTCAGGCTGGGCAAGGATTCAGACCTGACGGATATAAAAACGAATATCAATGAGTTTACCGAGCTGCAGATAGCCGGACAAGCCCTTGTCAGCCATTCCGTTGAAGCCTACAACCGCCAAAGGCAGTTTACCGAAAATGCTGCCCATGAACTGCAAACACCTCTGGCCATTCTTTCTGGCAAAATTGAGCTTCTGTTGGAAAGAGATACGCTCAGCGATCAGGACGCTGAAACCCTTTCAGAAGTTTTGCATATTTCTGAACGCATGAATCAGCTCAATAAATCCCTGCTTTTGCTAAGCAAAATTGAAAATAAACAGTTTTATAATAATCAGGATATCTCGCTTACTGAACTTGTAAGTCAGTTGGTGAATGAGTTTGAAGATTTCGTGGAATTCAAAAACCTGAACATTGATATTCGTGAGTCCGGCGATGCTCATCTGCACATGGATGCTGTTCTCGCAGGTATTCTTGTTTCCAACCTGCTTAGGAATGCCTTATTTCATAATATTGAACACGGGGAAATAATCCTTGAAATTAATAAAAACAAACTCCGCATCTGTAACACATCTGCATCGGACGAGCTAAACGAAAACGAGATTTTTAACCGGTTTTATAAGTCAGACGTCGGCCGGCAGGGCACGGGGCTTGGTTTGGCCATCGTAAAAGCCATTGTTCAATTGTATGGTTTTAAGATTACCTATGCCTATAAAAACGCCATGCATTGTTTTGAAATTACTTTCAGATAATTTGCAAAAACAGCTTACCATTCCCAAATCTTTCCAGATTCGTGTGTTTTCTTTGCAATATAATTTAAAACTAAAAACCATGAAAACACAAATGTTATCTTTCGCTATCATAGCACTCTTAAGTACGAATCTGTCTGTTGCACAGGATATTTCGCCGGGGCAGGTGCCTTCGGTAGTGCTGAATAAATTTACCCGGGAGTATCCCAAAGCACGGGATGTGGAATGGGAAAAGGAAGCTACCACTTATAAGGTAGAATTTGAACTGGGATGGAATATCGATCATGAAATCCGCTACAATTCAACTGGTGAGATTACCATGCATTCACATGATATCTCAGAAAAAGATTTACCGGAAGCGGTTCTCCAAACCCTGAATACTGAATTTAACGATTACCGGGTGGATGATGTGAAACGCATTGCTTCAGGTGCCGAAGTAGTATTCTCAATGGAGTTGAATTCACTGCTGAAGAACGATCTGAAAGTAGTGATTGACCAAAATGGTAAAGTAGTGAGCCAATTGCAGGATTAAACTGCACCGGTGAAGCCCAGCCTGATTACTAATCAACTAAACAATTAAAAAAATGAAAACACGAACACCAATACTGCTCTTATCCGCTTTCTTCGCTATAAGCATTCTTACTTCCTGCGAAAAAGAAACCGTTCTCCCGGCATCGGAGGTGCCTGCTGAAATTACAACCTATGTAAAAAATCATTTTTCTGATCACAAGATTTTACAAGTGATCAAAGACAAAGATGGCTTTTCAAAAACATATGATGTGATACTGGAAGGGGGCTTCAGCCTGGAATTTGACCGAAAATTGAAAATCATTGATATTGACGGAACCGGTCGTTTGCCCGACAGCGTGATACCGGCTAAAATCCTCGACTATGTCAGTCAAAATTATTCCGGTAATTACATTACCGATTGGGAAATAGACGGAAAAAATCAGCAAGTTGGCCTGGAGAATGAACTGGAACTGGAGTTTAATAGGTCAGGAGAGTTTCTGAGGATAGATGGTTGATCGGCTGTTAACTAATCACATTTTATTTACGGAAAGGAATAGGCAGCAACCCGTTATTATGCAGGTTGCTGCTGTTTTTTTATAGGGCTATGGAGCACTTTATACTCTTTCCATTTTCAAGAACTTACAGGAATATTTCGCAATACTTCTTACTTTCGCACCGAATTCAATCCGATTTTATTGTTATGGAAAAACCCATCAAAATCATCCTTGCCGGCTTATTCTTTCTCTGTCTTTTTGATTTGCCCTATGGCTTTTATCAATTTGTGCGTTTTGCAGCACTGATTGGCTTTGTGGTGCTTGCTTACAGGGCACATCAGCAAGGCCATCAAACTGAAATGGTTGTATATGGCGCATTAACCCTGCTTTTTCAGCCCTTTTTCAAGGTTGCCCTGGGGCGGACCATGTGGAATATTGTGGATGTAGTGGTTGGGCTGGGGCTGATTGCTTCCATCTGGTTACAAAATAACAAAGCGGACGAGAAAACTTCATCCCAACATTGAAATAACATATGATTGCTACTGATTTCCCAAAAGCATCCCCTGATTCTGCCCTTGCTGCCTTTAATTCTGGTTATAATTGTGCCCAGTCTGTGGTTAAGGTATTTGCAGAAGCTTATAGTTTTGATAAAAATGATTTTGTAACCAAAGCCGCAGGATATGGAGGCGGTGGGTTTCACGGAATCTGTGGTGCAGTGTCAGGTGCTTACCTTGTTTTGGAGATGTTCTGTTCGCAAAAATCAGAAACAAAAAACGCTATGTTTTGCATTGAAACACTTAAAAAGAAATTTCGACAGCAGTTTGAACAGCTGTATGGTACCGATCAGTGTAAAGTATTGCTCAGGAATGAGGCAACCCAACCGAAAAACTCCGCCCATTCCATTTGCGAACGATGTATTGTGGATGCGGTGGAGATAATAAATGGACTTTTGAGATAATTTCGGCCCCGATGCCGATAGTAATCGGGATAATTGGCAATGTAAATACTCAGGGTGAATTTCCGGATTTCAACCGGCGCAAATTAATCCTCCAAAAAATCCCAACCTTTTCAGGAGGTCGGAAGATAATCACCGATCCCGGCTGAGGCGGACAGTTACCGATCAATGATCGCCAATTTCAGACTATCATTTTTGACATTGAAAGCTTAATTTTTAGCAAAAAAGATGTTTTTATCAACAAAAAGTGCCTAAAACCCATATTTTATCAGCATTTGCAAACAACTAAACCAAAAAAGTGTTCTATTTTTGCGTAATTACGTATTGTACGTAGTAGACGAACTTATTCTTTCACCTAAAATCAACATTTTATGAACAAATCAGAATTGATTGATGCCGTTGCTCAGGGAGCAGGTTTAACCAAAACTCAGGCTAAAAGTGCCATTGATAGTTATCATGATGCCGTAGCCGGTGAATTAAAAAAAGGCAATAGTGTAGACATTGCAGGTTTCGGATCATTTTCAGTAGCTGAAAGGGCTGCCCGTACGGGTCGTAACCCTCAAACCGGTGCACCTCTTCAGATCAAAGCCTCTAAAGTGCCTAAATTTAAACCAGGTAAAGGTCTCAGAGACGTATTGTAGTTTTTTGACCAAGCACATTTTATTTAATACAGGCCCGTTTCTACGATTCGGGCCTGTTTTCATAAATTTAGCTATATTTTTTCTTAAAATATTTGAGATAGGACCATCAACAAATGTTTTATTTTTATTGTCTGATACATGGTGTTAAAAATGTGTTAATTGTATATTATTTATAGTCAGGTATTTGACTTCGTTGTGGAATTGATGTAATTTTGTAGAAAGAATAATCAATTGTGTAAATGTGCATACTTACCTCACTACCCCGTCTGTTCTTTTATTATTATCAATTCAGGAAAAGCCTTTGGATGCAATTGCTTGTTGCAAAGTTTTAAGCTTATGAAAAGAATATATGAAACCGGGGAGGATGCAAATTCTATTGTGATTAATGTAAGTGTTGGTACTGTTGGTACAGCTTATTCTGCTGTTTATCTGGTCAGAAGCGGCGGTCAGCAAACCAAACTTGCTGAATCCAATGTAAGTAGCGGCAGTATTGAAAAAAGAAAAATCGGTTCCGCGCGTGAGTTGCGTAACGCTTACCTTCAGATTTTAACATATATAGATTTTACTTCTGTGGATGAAAAAGATCGGAAAAGTGCCATAGATAATTTAAGTGTCAGATATATTATGAGTGGAGGTTTCTCAGGACATCAGATATACAATCAGGATACCGATGATACCATTTTGATGCCCAATGGAAAAGTTATGGTAACAAAACCCATAGAGCTCAAATGAAAAACACACCCTTGTTTGTAATTTTTTTACTGTTTATCTGTCAACATGCACTGGCACAGCAAGAGGGTAGTATAGTAAATCTAAAAGATATGGAGGTGCCCAACTCTCCGGCATTTATGCTGCTTGATGTTGGCTCTACCGTAATTGAGCGACCTGGAACAGCCAAAGCATTTGCGCTTGGTATTGTTAATTCGGTGAGTAAAAGTGCCGGATTGCCACAGAATTATGCCTTGGAATTTACCCCTTTTTGGTTTTTCCGGCATCCTGGTATGAGTTCTCTCAAATATCATGGTTATAACGTCCTAAAAGACAGACAAACGGTATTTAGTAATATTCCCAAAGGTTCGGTATCAATGGCTATCGTGCAAACAGATGATAGTGTTTCTTCTTTTCAGAATATATCATTCGGATTTCGTACCAATCTTGTCACATTAAGACGCGCCCCGGATATTGAGGCATTAATACAAGCCAATAATGAACTGGTCAATCAGTTGCGCGACCAACAGGAGAGGTTGATAAGTTTTATCGGCGATCTGATGTTGAGGGTAAACAATCCGGTGTTGTATGAACAGAAGGTGCGGGAGTTTTTTGAACAGGAGGAAATCACTAATAGAAATAAAAAGAATCAAATCGCAGCAGTCATTGGACGTCGTCCCTTGCTTTCGGTAGATGTGGCTGCAGCCATGAACATAGCCTTTCAGGATCAGCAGTATTCTACTGGCAAGATGGGAAGGGCAGGAGTATGGCTCACGGGCAATTACGCTCAACCCATCCATTCTAAAGATAAAATTAAGGAAAACTACCTCAACCTGTATGTTCTTGCACGATATCTAAGCGATCACAGCTACTCCGGCCCTTCAGGGGAATCTTTTGATTTCGGCGGAAAAATCGAATTGGAATTTGAACGCATCTCTCTGGCTTATGAATATGTTTTGCGAAATACAGATGGCGGACATACTTTCAGATCATCGGGTGAGGTGCGCTACCGCCTGTCAGAAGCGCTTTATCTGTCTGGTGCTTTTGGTCGAAATTTTGGCGAGGAACAAAATCTTATTGCATTATTTGGTTTACACTGGGGGATAAATACCGGAAATGAAACGATTGTTCCTGAATGAAACCAGAGATAGCTTTTTTGTCATTCAATAATAACACTTTTAAATTTCACGCTTTAAACTTAACGGTATGTCAAAAAAGAATATTTTTTCAGCCGCCAACGGGATGAATCGAAATACGTTGGCTATTATAGTGATTATTCTATCCATTGGGGGGATTATTTCTCTGGCACTTGTATATTTTTTCAGTGCTGATGCCAATGCAAGAGATCAGACAGCCGGAAATATTTTTAATACCTTACTGCCAGTAATTACTTCCTGGGTTGGAACCGTACTCGCCTTTTATTTCGGTCGTGAAAACTTTGAAGCAGCAAGCAACCGGTATGAACAAATGATCACAAAACTGTCTCCTGATGTTTTGGACGATGTCCTGGTGGAACAGATAATGATAGATAAAAACACGATGATAGGGCTGGATTATGAAGAAGTTAAAGATCAGTCAGTAGATCAGTTGATCGGGTTTATGGAAAAAATTAAAAAGTCGCGTTTGCCTGTACTGGAAAAAGATGGTATAAAATATATTGTTCATAAAAGTACTTTTCGTGATGCAAAGCAAAGACTTTCAACTGTTGAAAACCTCGATTTTGAAACATTCAGTCAGGATAAACAGTACCATGGACTGATCTCTACATTTTTAATTGTAGCTGAAGGTACCAAACTAGAATCAGTACGCAACGAATTGAAAACCAAGACAAACATACGTGATGTTTTCGTTGTTGATAAGGATAATAAATTGATTGGATGGCTTACAGATTCGCAGATTTTAAAATATATGCACATGTAATATTGGAAGTTTCACTAAAAAAATCATATTAAAATAAAGCCTGTTCATTGTTAAGAACAGGCTTTATTTTAAGGGCATCCCGAAAGACTTCATTTTTTGAAAATTCAAAAATAAAACAAAGGTTCGGATAGAGGCCAGATAACACACACCAAATATTTAAGATTTTGTATATAGCTATTAATCAAAGCCATAGATAAATGCGCTGTTCGTTATAGGGTATATTTATCCCATGCTAACGACTATTTTTAGTTGAGTACAACGACAAATATTATAGGTTAGGTTCATCATTCCAATCTTTGCTTTAGCTCGTTACATTCCTATTGTCCGTATGAATGAACCTTTCATGCTATTTTCTATAAATCCGAATATGTGTTCTACACGTGAACGCGTTCTGGATTTCTCCTTGTTGTTGGCTTTTTGTTCTTCAGTTAAAGGTTTGTTCCTGTACCCTTTCTCTATTACTCTGTTTATAACTCCTGTCTTTTCAAATTTTTCTGCTGTTCTTCGCCTGTATAAGCCCTGGCGGCATAAAAGGGCTGTCCGAAATCATCTTCTGTCAGCAAGTCATCTATGGCTTGCGAGTCATGGACCGAGGCATCAGTAACCAGATATGTCTTAATCAGCTTTGTCTTTGTATCTGATTTTACATGATTTTATAGCCAAAAAAGGTTACGAAATTTTTCTTTATCCATCTTGCATCAATATCTTTTTGAGATAATTTGTTGGGCTTATCTTTCCAGGCTTCCGGGGCTGTGCTTGTTTTTTTATGTGCGTGTTTTTCTCACGGTTATTGCGTTGGCGGGGCACTTCCACGAAACTTGCATCCACCATTTTACCTTCATTGGCAAAAACCCCTGCTGCATCAAGTTTTGCACTGAATGTTTCAAACACCCCTGGTAGCATCATTTTTAACGAGGTATTCACGAAACAACCAGAAAGTCTTACTATCAGGCACTTTATCACTCTTCTTCAATCCAAGGAAACGCTTGAAGCTTGCCCGCTCAATAATTTGATATTCTAATTGATCGTCAGAAAGGTTATATAAACTTTGGATGACCAGGGCTTTAAATAGCATTAGCTTGTCAAATGGTGGCCACCCACCTTTAGATGAATCCTTTTCCTTGCCTCTAAATGCCACATTTATAGGCTCTTTAAATATATTCCAGTCAATATACTCATTCAATTTTTGCAAAGGATCACCTGGCTTGGAAAGGTTGTCCTATAAAAAATCATCATCAAATATACCAAATGGGTTAATGTTTTTCATTTTGCTTATCTTTAGAGTGTAAATTTAAACAATTTTTCAACATATTACCCTATTAAGTTATTGGAATACAATTGTTTGTAAATTTATATGATTTTTAGAGATGCCCTTAAAAGAGTAAAAAGAAATAAAAACCTGAAACCGGATTGAATTTTCAAAGCCAAGGTTTTCCCATTTTAAGTACGGGTTTGCCGGCCAGATCATTTATAATGATGCCTGCCATCATATACCACGCACCAAGAGCACATACAATAAGTTCATAGCCTGCGATAACATTAAATACCGGGTCACTAAAATGACCGATAACAAGCAGGATAAAGCCCAGGAGCAAGGTGCCGAAAGTAAATGCCATAGCGGTATGAACGCGCAATGAAGCAATAAACATAATCAAAGTATAAAATGCCCACGCCAACAGGTAATAACCAACATCGCCGGAGGATGACGGGTAAATGTTAAAATAATTTAACATCCAGATAATGCCAAGGCCAATCCAAAAGGATCCATAGGCCACAAAGGCACTGTATCCAAAGTTGTTGCCCATTTTTTGCTCCTGAAAACCAGCAATCATTTGTGCCAGGCCGCCAAAAATAAAACCCATGGATACTACTGGACCCAAGTCCATTAGACCAATGTTGTGAAATTGCAATAGGAGCGTTGTGAGGCCAAAGCCTGCTAAGCCGACCACAGCCGGATTTCCATTTTTCGTTAAAGTCATGGTGAAAGTTAAAAAATTGAGCCGCAAAAGTAATGAATAGATTAGGATTGGCCTAATGGTTTAAGCGGGTTAGCTTATTGCGATTTTGGCTTTTAGTCTCGTCCCCTTGTCCCCCCGTCTTCTTGTCTCCTCGTCCCTTTTGGTCTTTGGTCTTTGGTCTTTGGTTGTTGGTCTTTGGTCTGTAATGGAAGTTAGAGATTAGAGGTTGGACGCTGGAAGTTAGAAGGTAGA
>SWCE01003673.1_pt1 | contig 25066 bp, 23 predicted proteins | sample 4690061 | NCBI WGS metagenome assembly SWCE01 (sample SAMN10267279, study PRJNA491770) | bioreactor metagenome | isolation source: DHS bioreactor inoculated with subseafloor sediment | place: Japan: off Shimokita Peninsula | collected 2012-10
TTTTTTTTAAATACCCTTGTTTGATTTGATAACGTATGGCAGATTCCCTTACGCCTTCTTCTTTGGCTATGGAGTAAACACTTTGCCCTTTGTCTAACTTGAACTGTATCCTTTCCCGGCATCCGCCAACTATCTTGTGAGCCCTGCCATGACGTGCATCGGCACCAAAAAAAACCGGCCTCCCCTTTGGCCTCATACTTCTTTAATGCCCTTCTCACACTATCTTCGCTAACGCCAAAGGCCCGTTCAATATCAACATTGCGGCATAAGCCCTGATGTATGAAATTACTGGTTATAAAACGAAAGGATGAATTGTCGTCCTTGGAATGGGAATAAACTGGCAAACCATTCACTAAATATTGAACAATACCGTCTTGCTGGTAAACTCCCACGTTCGCGTTTATCAGTGTAGTATTAACCGGATAAATAGGTAATATTAATTGCATGTGCCAAATTTACCGCTTTTATTGTTTGCGCTAATGTGTTCGCAAATACTTATTTTTGTTGAACGAGGTCAGGAGTTCTGATATTACTGTACCAAGCCATGATCCTATAAAAATAGGGACTCTCTCAAATATTTTGAAAGATATTGCGTTGCACTTTAAAATCTCCAAAGAGGAATTGATTAACCTGATATTCTAACAATCAGTTAAAAGGAATGTCGCCTGCGATGTCCGAGTATGGTTTGCAAACAAGACAAACCCGCCGATTGATAATTGTTGCCGGATGCCATCCTTGAACCAATCCTCCATACCATTTGTTATTTCATCGTTCACAATAAAATAGGGTTTTAGGTGATTTCACCAGTATCCTTCGCAAAATACCGGATAAGGATTTCATAAAAAATCAGGACAAATTTGCTCTCTTACACAATTCTTTACTATCTTTCCATGATATAAATCCAATCAAATTAACCAAATTCTCATGCAGGAAACGACTCCTTACAAGCCCAAAAACCATATCCGCATCGTTACGGCCGCCTCACTTTTTGATGGCCACGATGCCGCTATTAACGTGATGCGCCGCATTTTGCAGTCCTCCGGGGCCGAAGTCATTCATCTGGGTCACGACCGCGCCGTGCAGGAAGTAGTGCAGTGCGCCATTCAGGAAGATGTGCAGGCCATCGCCATCACTTCGTACCAGGGCGGGCACATGGAGTATTTCAAATACATGTTTGATTTGCTCAAAGAGGCCGGTTGCGGTCACATAAAGATATTTGGCGGTGGCGGAGGTGTTATCCTTCCTCACGAAATTGAAGAATTGCAGAAGTACGGCATTGCCCGCATCTATTCGCCCGACGATGGCCGTACCCTTGGATTGCAGGGCATGATTAATGATTTACTGCAAAAGGCCGATTTCCCTGTGGGGGATGTAAAAGGGTTAAAGCCCGACGATATCCGCCAGGGCAAAACCCGCGCCATTGCCTCACTGATTACTGCTGCTGAAAACAACCCCCAAAGCATCAAAAGTATTACCGGAACCTTGACGGATGAGTGCGAAGGGCTCACAAGTCCGGTGCTTGGTATCACGGGTACCGGTGGTGCCGGGAAATCATCGCTGGTGGATGAGCTGGTGAGGCGTTTCCTGCAGTCAAATCCCGAAATGAAAATGGCTATCCTTTCGGTTGACCCTACGCGTCGCAAGAGTGGTGGCGCTCTGCTTGGCGACCGCATCCGCATGAATGCCATCAACACACCCCGCGTATTTATGCGCAGTATGGCCACCCGTCAGGCCCACCGTGCCCTCTCCAAATACATCAATGATGCGGTCTGCATCGTGAAAAATGCAGGTTTCGACCTGGTGATCCTCGAAAGCTCGGGCATTGGACAGGGCGATACCGAAATTGTGGATTATGCCGATATATCACTTTACGTGATGACCCCCGAATATGGTGCGGCCTCGCAATTGGAAAAGATTGATATGCTAGACTTTGCGGATGTGATTGCCATCAATAAATCGGACAAGCGCGGTGCCGCAGATGCCCTGCGCGATGTGAGAAAGCAATATACACGCAACCACCTGTTGTGGGATGTCGATCCCGAAAAGTTGCCGGTTTTTGGAACCATGGCCTCGCAGTTTAACGATGTGGGAGTCAATAAACTGTATGATTACCTCGTCTCCCTGATGAATGAAAAATCTGGCACTGATTTTAAATCCAGGATTCCTGGCCCGGATGATGAGCAAAGCCGAAGCCTGATTATACCGCCATCGCGCGTGCGTTACCTTTCCGAAATTGCCGAAACGGTGAGGGGTTACAATAAACAAACCGAAAATCTGGCCAAAGATGCTGCAACCTTGCAATCGGTAGAAAAAGCCTTGGAAATTGTTAAAAGTGAGAAGGGTAAGGCAGTGGAAGTGCTGAAAGAGAAGTCAACTGATTTGAAAAAGTCATTGGGCGAAGAAAACCTTCAACTGCTTGAAAACTGGGAAGCCAGGAAAAAGACCTACCGTGATCCGGAGTATGTGTTTTCAGTACGTGGCAAGGAAATAAAGATTGAAACGCATACTGAATCACTTTCCCACTCAAAAATCCCGAAAATCAGTATGCCCCGTTACCATAGCTGGGGCGATATTTTAAAATGGACGCTGCGCGAAAATGTGCCGGGCGAGTTTCCGTTTGCTGCCGGGGTTTATCCATTCAAACGCGAAAACGAAGACCCCACCCGTATGTTTGCCGGTGAAGGTGGCCCGGAGCGCACCAACAAGCGGTTTCACTACGTTTCTGCCGGGATGCCGGCACGCAGGCTGTCCACGGCTTTCGATTCGGTAACACTGTATGGTGCCGATCCGGATGTGCGGCCCGATATTTACGGAAAAATCGGCAATGCCGGGGTTTCCATTGCCTGCCTGGATGATGCCAAAAAGCTCTACTCGGGCTTTAATTTGGTGGATGCCGCCACCTCAGTGAGCATGACCATCAATGGGCCGGCTCCCACGCTGGTGGGCTTTTTTATGAACACCGCCATTGACCAGCAGTGCGAGGTGTATATTAAAAAGCATCACCTGGAAGCGGAAGTGGAGAAAAAGATTAAGAAAATTTATAAAGATCGCGGCACCAAACGGCCTGCCTATCAGGGCAAATTGCCTGAAGGCAACGATGGGCTGGGACTGATGCTGTTGGGAGTAACCGGCGATCAGGTGTTGCCGCCTGATGTTTATCAAAAGATTAAGGCCGACACCATTTCAAAGGTTCGCGGCACAGTGCAGGCTGATATTCTGAAGGAAGACCAGGCGCAAAATACCTGTATTTTCTCCACCGAGTTCTCGTTGAAAGTGATGGGGGATGTGCAGGAATATTTCAACATCCACAAAATCAGGAATTTTTATTCGGTTTCCATTTCGGGTTACCACATTGCTGAAGCCGGTGCCAATCCCATTACCCAACTGGCGCTTACGCTGGCCAATGGCTTCACTTACGTGGAATATTACCTGTCGCGGGGCATGAAGATTGACGACTTCGCACCCAATTTTTCCTTTTTCTTTTCCAATGGAATTGACCCGGAATATGCCGTATTGGGACGCGTTGCCCGGCTGATCTGGGCCAAGGCCATGAAATTAAAATATGGCGCCAATGAGCGGGCGCAGATGTTGAAGTATCACATTCAGACTTCCGGCCGTTCACTGCATGCCCAGGAAATAGCATTCAATGATATCAGAACCACTTTGCAGGCATTGTATGCTATTTATGATAATTGCAATTCTCTGCATACCAATGCTTACGATGAAGCCATCACCACTCCCACCGAGGAATCGGTGCGCCGGGCCATTGCCATTCAGCTTATCATCAACCATGAGTTGGGACTGGCCAAAAACCAGAACCCGCTACAGGGCGCTTTTATCATCGAAGAACTCACCGATCTGGTAGAAGAGGCCGTTATGGCTGAATTCGACCGCCTGACCGAGCGCGGGGGCGTGCTGGGCGCCATGGAAACCATGTACCAGCGCAGCCGCATACAGGAAGAGTCACTTTACTACGAAAAGCTCAAACACAGCGGCAAACTTCCCATTATGGGTGTAAATACCTTCCTTTCGTCCGAAGGTTCGCCAACGGTAATTCCCGCGGAGGTTATCCGTTCTACGCCTGAAGAGAAAGATTACCAGGTAAATATGCTGAAAGAACTGCATAAAACCTGGCAACCCGAAGCAGAAGCGGCTCTTAAAAACCTTCACCACACGGCCGCCACTAATGGAAATGTGTTCGAATCGCTGATGGAGGCCACCAAATTTTGCTCCCTCGGGCAAATAACCAATGAGTTATTCTGGGTTGGTGGGCAGTATAGAAGAAGTATGTAGGATTGCGGATTGAATTTCTAACCACCAATCACCAATCACTAATCACCAACCACCAGTTACATATCACAGATTACAGATCACAAATTTCTTTTACTTTTGCCCTATGTCAGGCATTTACATTCACATACCTTATTGCAGACAAAAATGTCATTATTGTAATTTCTTTTCGGTGGCTTCATTTGGCACATTGCCGCTTATGCTGAGAGCCATTTGTCTGGAAACGGCACTGCACAAAAACTATCTTAAGGGGCCGGTGGAAACACTCTATTTTGGTGGTGGTACCCCTTCTTTACTTGAAGAAGAACAGTTGTTGATGTTGATGTCAAGCCTGGAAACACATTTTATTTTTTCTCCCACTGCAGAAATTACCCTCGAGGCCAATCCTGATGATATTACCACAGCCAGGCTTGCCTCATGGAAGCGTCTTGGCATCAACCGGTTAAGCATTGGCATTCAATCCTTCCGGGATGTGGATCTGCATTATTTAAACCGAATCCATTCTGCAGACAAGGCACTTAAATGTCTTCATCTCGCAAGACAGGCTGGATTTGACAATCTGACACTTGATCTGATTTTTGGCATTCCAACCCTAAGCGATAAAGCCTGGCTTGAGAATATTAAAACTGCTATCGATTTGGGTATACCGCATATATCAGCTTACGCCCTTACTGTAGAGCCTAAAACCGCACTGGATGTAATGATAAGAAAGGGCAGGGCCCAACCAGTGAGCGAAATGCAGACGGTACAGCATTTCGGATTGCTGATGCAAACCATGGAAGCGCATGGTTACGAACATTACGAAATCTCGAATTATTGTCTGCCCGGCCATTATGCCCGGCACAATACCTCATACTGGAACGGAGTCCCCTATCTTGGCCTCGGGCCTTCTGCACATTCCTACAATGGCCACAGCAGACAATGGAACGTTTCTTCATTGGACGAATACCTGAAAGAAATACAATCGAACCGGCTGCCTGCTGAAAAGGAAATTTTATCGCTACAGCAGCAATACAACGAATTTGTAATGACCGGATTGCGAACCCGATGGGGTTGTGATGTTTCTATCATTAAACAACGTTTTGGATCAGAATATTGCGATCAATTCCTGAAACAAGCTCAAAAATGGTTGAATCAGAATCACTTACAAGAAAATGGGAACCTCTTTACTTTGACTACATCAGGTAAATTGCTGGCTGATGGCATCGCCTCTGATTTTTTTATGATCAATTAAATGCCGGTTGTTTTTGATACGCCCTTAGTGGGCAGATTTTTTTGCCTGATTCAGTACCACCTGCATCTGTACCGGCTGATGATCCGATACCTTAAAGCCAAATGGGATGGTTTTTACCCACAATAGTTCAACATCTGGGGAAAGCATATAAAAATCAATGAGCGTGCTGAAAGTGACGCCCTCGGTGTAAGATTTGTCTACATGCCGGTTGGTTGTATGCTTAGGATCGTAGGCAAATTGCCAGCCCGGAGGGAGAAAATCTTCAGGGATGGGCGGATGAATTGGTTGAAATTTATACATATTTAATATGGCTGTGGCGTCCATGCCTGGTGGATTTTGATTCCAGTCACCGCCTACAATCACAGCATTGCCATTTTTATATTCATTTATAACAAATGATTTCAATGCAGCAAGTTCCTTTTCACGTATTTCTGCGGCATCGCTGAATGCTGAATTGTGAATATTAACCAGCACAAACTCTTTTTGATTTTTGGTTTTATACCTTGCAACCAGAAAACACCGGTTAAGCATAAATAAATTCATGGGCCAGGAATATCCGGTTTCAAAAGCATGCCGCGTTACCTCAAAAGGAGCCTGTCGGCTTAATGTGGTTATTCCGGCCCTCACCCTGCCCATGGGTTTATATATGGGTAAAGGAACCCATGCCTTATAATTTATTGCAAAAGAAGCACAATAATCATGCATACGTGCAGAAATGGCAGCATACTGATTTACATTATAGCTTCTGTGGGCAAGGGTATCCACTTCCTGAAGCAGTAAAAAATCGGAATGATTAAAAGATGAAAGCCGGTTAATAACTCCTGTAAGGTAATTTTGGTATTGCTCCCGGGTAGGCCGCATCATGGTACCGCCTTCATAAAAGAAATCCATTTCCTTGCCCAGCCCGGCATAGCCAATATTCCAGCTAACCAGGTTAAGGGTATCCTGAATAAAGCCCGGATTACAGCTTACATTAACGATTTCAACAGGCGCCGGCCGGTAGGAAGTTATGGTCTGATATCCCAGAAAGCCTGAAAAGAGCCCTACCAAAATAACAATAAGGAGCAGAAATAATTTTAATACTTTAGGTAGTTTCATAAGTCAGAATGTAATTACAAATATAACAAAATCTGTAATATGAACTCCTCTGCCCACCCTGGCAGCACGCATCAAAAAGTCTCTAAAATCATGACAAAGTAAAAATTGTTTAATTTTACCGCTATAATTAAATATTCAGCCATGCCTCTTCTCGGATCCATTATTAAAAGTGCCATTGAATTTCCTTCCCGTATTCCTTTTCAGAATCTACGGCGACTCAGTCCGGCCCAAACCCAACAGGCTACACTTAAAAAGCTGTTGCGCAATGCTCAATACACTGCATTTGGCGAAGCTTATGATTTTGGAGGCATGCTTAAGAGGCGAAACTTTATAGACATCTTTCGCAAAAATGTACCCTTGCACGACTACAATACCATTCATCAGAGATGGTGGTATCGTACGCATACCGGCGAAGCTTTTGTAAGCTGGCCTGGGAAGGTGAAATATTTTGCATTAAGTTCAGGTACCAGTGAAGCTTCCAGTAAATACATTCCCGTTACTTCTGACATGTTGCGGGCCATCAAGAGAACCAGCATAAGGCAGATATTTTCTCTCGCCCGTTATAATTTCCCACGTGATTTCTATGAAAAAGGAATTCTTATGCTGGGAGGCAGTACACATCTTCAGTACAATGGGACTTATTATGAAGGTGATTTATCAGGTATTACTACCGGCAATATTCCGTTTTGGTTTCAGCATTTCTATAAGCCGGGTAAGCGTATTTCAAGGGAACGTGACTGGACGACCAAATTGAATGAAATCGTAAAAAAGGCCCCGGATTGGGACATAGGTGTTATTGTAGGGGTGCCGGCGTGGTTACAGATTTTGCTGGAACGCATTATTAATCAGTATAATCTGAAGACCATACACGACATCTGGCCCAATTTGTCTATTTATGTCCATGGAGGAGTATCATTTGCGCCCTATGCCAAAACTTTCGACAAGCTTCTGGCCCGACCCATCACCTACATCGAAACTTATCTGGCCTCCGAAGGCTTTATAGCCTACCAAACGCGTCCGGGAACCAATTCGATGCAACTGGTGCTCGACAATGGCCTCTTTTTCGAATTTATTCCTTTCGACGAAAGTAATTTTGATTTCGAGGGTCATTTTTCACCAGATGCTGAAACCTTAACCATTGATCAGGTGGAAGAAGGCAAAGAGTATGCACTGGTCATATCTTCCTGTGCCGGAGCCTGGCGCTATCTGATTGGCGATACGGTTAAATTCACCTCCAAAGCCTTATCAGAGATAGTAATTACCGGACGCACGAGACACTTCTTAAATCTTTGCGGCGAGCACCTTTCACAGGAAAATATGACACGTGCCATTGCAATGCTTGAGGATCAGCTCAATATTGAAGTGTCTGAATTTACTGTAGCCGGAATTAAATATGAATCCATGTTTGCTCACAAGTGGTATCTGGGTACTCCCGGTGATATTAAATCCATTGATATAGAGGCTGTAAAAGAACACATTGACCAAAACCTTAAAGACCTGAATGACGATTACCGGGTAGAACGCATTGCAGCTATCCGCGATGTGATGGTAGAGGTGTTGCCCCTTCATTTGTTTTATGACTATCTGAGGGGAATTGGCAAAGAAGGTGCACAGAATAAGTTTCCGAGAGTAGTTAAAAATGATAAGCTAAACGACTGGGAAAACTTTTTGAACAAGCATCACCGAAACAAAACAAGTACCTGATATGCGTCCTTTCTGGGAGGGTATGATTCTGGGCCTTACACTGGCAATAATGCTGGGGCCGGCCATGTTTTCTCTGATACAAACCAGTATTCATCGTGGTTTGTACCGGGGAATACTGCTTGCCGCCGGGATTTTTCTTAGTGATTTTGCGCTGGTATTACTGTGTTACCTGGGTGCCCTTCAGGTTTTTGGGACTGAACGCAACTACATTATGTTTGGCATCATCGGGGGAATTATCCTGGTTATATTCGGGATTGTTACCTTTATGCGCAAAGTACATATTGCAGAAGGAAATACCCTGATGACCGTAAAAATGCCTGGCCCGCTCACTTATATCTTCAAGGGATTCTTTCTCAACTTTGCCAACCCTTTTGTCTGGCTTTTCTGGATATCTGTTATGGTAACCGTAAGTTCGAGGTCAGGAGGCAGCCCAAGAGATACTGAAGCTTTTTTTGCCGGAGCATTGGCTACCATTTTTATCACCGATATACTAAAAGTACTCATTGCCAGCAGATTAAAGCGATACCTAAAACCCAAAGTGCTCATTTTTATAAACCATGCCGTAGGCATCATGCTGGTCATCTTTGGAATTTATCTGGTGGTAAGAACCTTCATCAATTTCTAGACTCATTGGTGCCTGCCGGCTTGGTTTCATTCTCCACAGCGGCCATCATATCCTTAATGTTAAGCTGGAGTGTTTTTTTATTGTTGAAATCGTTCTCTTCAATGTGATAGCAGATATTAAAAGCACGTCCTTCGCGAATATGCTCTTCATTGTGTCCTTGCTGAAAAGCAATGCAGGGAAAGGGTTCGCTTCTGATCTGTTCGTGATAAACGGTTAGTTTAAGATGATTTTTGCCCACAATACGGCCTGACCCGCTGTCAATAACATTATTTGTCCGGAATATGGGAGCCATATTGCCCGGGCCGAATGGAGCGAACTGTCTGAGTATCCGGTAAAATTTAGGATTGATGTCATTCAGGTTGATTTCCAGATCTATTTCAACTTCCGGTATCATCATTTCATCCGTAAGCTCTCTGTTTGCTATGTCCTCAAATCGTTCTATAAATGCATTTAAATTTTCTTCCTTCATGGCCAGTCCCGCTGCATAGGTATGACCGCCAAAGTGTTCGAGCAGGTCACTGCATTCATCAATGGCATTGTATATATCAAAATCCTTTATTGACCGGGCAGATCCGGAAATTAACCCATTAGATTTTGTGAGCACTATCGTTGGTCGGTAGTAGGTTTCAATCAGGCGGGAGGCTACGATTCCTACCACACCCTTATGCCATTCAGGATGATAGACAACTGTTGTCCGGCTATTGCGCAAACGGGCTTCCGTTTTGATTTGATCCATGGCCATCTCGGTGGTTTGTCCGTCCAGATCGCGGCGGGTGGTATTAAAGTCATTGATTTGTATTCCAAGGGCTTCTGCATCTTCAATAGTTTCACAAATAAGCAACTTCACAGAATTCTTACCACTTTCAATGCGCCCTGCTGCATTAATGCGTGGCCCAACCAAAAAAACAAGGTCTGAAATGCTGAGCTCCCGGTTAAATATATTGGCATCAACTGTTTTAACTTTTCCGTTGGTCGGTTCATGGGGAAGCCGCTGAATATTGGAGAACTTTAAGATCGCTTCAAAACCTGCTCTGGGGCGGGAATTGATAATTTTTAAACCAAAATAAGCCAGAATCCTGTTTTCCCCCGTAATGGGAACAATATCTGAGGCTATGCTCACCACGACCAGATCAAGATATTTAATGATATTTTCAAAAGGCAGGTGCTTTTCTTTGGACAAAGCCTGGATCAGTTTAAAACCTACACCACATCCCGAAAGTTCTTTAAACGGGTAATTACAGTCAGGCCGTTTGCTGTCAAGTATGGCTACAGCCGGAGGAAGTTCAGTATCAGGGCGGTGATGATCACAAATGATAAAATCCACACCCAGTGCTTTTGCTTTCTTTACCTTCTCAATGGCCTTGATGCCACAATCCAGCGCTATAACCAGTCCAAAGCCATGCTCCGCGGCATAATCAATAGCTTTGTATGAAATGCCATAACCTTCCAGATAGCGGTCAGGAATATAATAATCAATATTGGTGTGCCCTATTTCCTGCAGGAAGGTAAAAACCAGTGCTACGGCAGTGGTGCCATCCACATCATAATCGCCATACACCATTATTTTTTCATTATCCTTCAGAGCCTGAACAATGCGCTTTACTGCCTTATCCATATCCTTCATCAGAAAAGGATCATGGAGAGCATCCAGCGAAGGCCTGAAAAAACTATGTGCAGCTTCGTAGGTGTATATTCCACGTTGTACCAATAGTTCTGCCAGTGTAGGTTCAATCCTCAATGCAGCAGCCAATGCCTGCACTTTTTCAGGCACGCCCCTTTCCTTTGTTACCCATCGCTTTTGCATTATTCTTCTTTTTAAAGGGTAAAATTAAGGATAAAGCAGCAAAGAAGCCAACTTTAAGTATAAATAATTTTTACTTCATGGTTTATCAATGGTAAAAGCTCCGGCCATCTCATAGTGCTGGAAATTGACCCGGAATTTTGTAAAGTGTATTAAAAACCCAGTCTTGTAAGCGAAAACAGGCTTCCTTTAATGGGTTCCTTATGCATTCCACACCATATCCGGAGGATGCAAACAGTGGGATTCCTCTTGCCATTTTGAATAGACCCAGTTATACACAATTTATATACTTTTGCAGCATGATAACCATTGATAAAACCATAAATTCGGTTGACCTTGCTGAGGTTTGCTTTGTTTGCGATTTAAAGCAATGTAAGGGAGCCTGCTGTGTGGAAGGTGATGCCGGTGCACCTTTACTGGAAGAAGAAATTGGCCTGCTCGAAGATGAGCTGGACTATATAAAACCGTTTATGCGCAATGAAGGCATTGAGGAAACAGAGAAAAATGGCATTTTTGATTTTGATGTATCCGGAAACTATGTTACCCCCCTTGTGAATGGAAAAGAGTGTGCCTTTGTTTATTTTAATGAAGACGGTATTGCAGGCTGTGCCATAGAAAAAGCCTGGGAAGCCGGGAAGTCCACTTTACGAAAGCCCATATCCTGTCATTTGTACCCGGTACGCGTCAATCGCTATCGCGATTTTGAGGCGGTTAATTATGAAAAATGGCACATCTGTGAACCAGCGCTCCGCCATGGGAAAAAATTAAAAGTTCCTGTGTATCGCTTTCTTAAAGTAGCCCTGATCCGAAAATATGGCGAAAAATGGTATCAGGAGTTGTGTCAGGCACTGGAAGAGCGGCAAAAAGAGAAATAAACAACTCACCTTCAGAACCATGTGAGATACTATTTTCATTTCGGTATTGCAACTAAATCTTAGTTCTCTTCTAAAATAAAAACCTGACAACATTATATGGATAATATTATCAGGTTTTAATTGAATCAGACACTCATAAGGCGCCTGTAAATAGCTTATCAGACCACTTTCGTGGCAGCAAGATTCTCCAGTTCCTTATCGATGTGAAACATTCCGGCTTTATCGCTGCCAACAAGGCTGATTTTATCGAGGATCTCATGCATTGTACTTTCCTCTTCAATTTGCTCGTTGATATACCATTGCAGGAAATTACCGGTGGTGTAATCCTTTTCATCCATACTTAATTCATAAAGTTTATTGATGGCCTGCGTAATAAACTCCTCGTGTTTGAGCACTTGTTCAAAAACATCTTTAAGAGAGGAAAAATCGGCCACTGGCACTTCAAGAGGTGACAACTTGGCATAGCCACCACGATCGTTTACGTAATGCACAAATTTAAGCATATGCATACGTTCTTCGTCCGACTGTTTGTAGAGGAAATTAGCTGCACCACGGAAACCATTAATTTCACACCAGGAGGCCATTGCCATATAAATCCGCGATGAGTGTTCTTCGTGCTTAATCTGTTGATTAATGGCGTCTTCAATTTTTTTTGAGTTCATGGTTTTAATTTTTTTAGTTAATAACTTTCTGACTTTAAACAATAAATCAGACGTTTTTCAGTGCTTCGGCACCACTTACAATTTCCAGTATCTCTTTGGTAATAGAGGCCTGACGCGCCTTATTATATGCCATCCTGAGATCTTTAAGAAGCTCTGTTGCATTGTCGGTGGCCTGAGACATGGCTGTCATTCGTGCCCCTTGTTCGGAAGCCCAGGCATCAGACAACGCTTTGTAAAACTGCGTCTTTAGTACCTGGGGAATCAGATTTTGCATGATTTCATCCCGCGAAGGATCAAAAATATACTCAACTTCTGTATTCAACTTCTGATCCGTTGGTGGCGTACCCATTACCGGCAAAAACTGTTCCACCTTTAAATATTGCACTACAGCATTTTTAAATTGATGATAAACAAGCAGTATTTTGTCGTATTTTTTAGTTACAAAATCATTGATGATGTTTTTGACAGTTGCTGCCACCTCGTCATAGGATAGAGTGTCATAAAAATGATCAAACGATCCCACCACGGGCAGGTTTGTTTTCCGGGTATAAAACTCGGTAGCTTTTTTACCTACTGTAATTATTTCAACATTTCCGCGGCTAACCTGCTCTTTATATTGCGAGAGCAATTGATTGGTTTGCCTGAGAACATTGGAATTATAGGCTCCGCTCAACCCTCTGTTGGATGAAAACACGACAATAAGGATGTGTTCTTCGGGCCGGACTTCGGCAAACACCTTTTCATTGCCGGCTCCGGCTGCCTCTGTGAGCGTTTGCAATAGCTCCAGTTGCATCCGGGCATAGGGCCTGAGGGTAAGTATCCTCGACTGAGCTTTACGCAACTTTGACGCAGCAACCATTTTCATGGCACTGGTGATTTGCTGGGTTGACTTTACCGATGAAATCCGGGTACGTATCTCCTTAAGGTTTGCCATTGGATGAGCTATTTTTTGCTTTCGAATTTAGCGATCTCAACCCTGGCAACATCTTCGAGTTCCTGTTCAATTTCAGGAGTATATTTGCCCTCTCTCAGCTTGCGCAGTAATTCTGTTTTATTTTGTTGCAGATAGTGAAGAAAATGCACCTCGAAATTATGAATATTATTAATGGGTACATTTTTCAACAAACCTTTAGAACCGCAAAAGATAATGGCTACCTGATCTTCGACGGGCAGAGGTGAATATTGGGCTTGTTTAAGAATTTCCACATTTCGTGCGCCTTTTTCGAGCACCGATTTAGTAACCGCATCCAGATCGGAACCAAATTTTGCAAAAGCTTCCAGTTCGCGATACTGTGCCTGATCTAATTTAAGGGTTCCGGCTACCTTTTTCATGGATTTAATCTGGGCACTTCCCCCAACACGCGATACAGAGATGCCCACATTGATGGCGGGCCTGATGCCAGAATTGAACAGGTTGGTTTCCAGAAATATCTGCCCGTCGGTAATAGAAATTACGTTGGTTGGGATATAAGCTGACACATCACCGGCCTGAGTTTCAATAATAGGCAAGGCTGTAAGCGAACCGCCACCCTTTACTCTACCTTTAAGAGACGGGGGCAGGTCATTCATCCGTGCAGCAATTTCATCAGAGCCTATAATCCGCGCTGCGCGCTCAAGCAAACGTGAATGGAGATAAAATACATCACCGGGATATGCTTCCCGTCCGGGTGGGCGCCTGAGCAACAGGGACACTTCGCGGTAAGCCACAGCCTGTTTCGACAAGTCGTCAAAAATAATAAGGGCGGGGCGACCGGTATCCCGGAAATATTCGCCAATGGCAGCTCCCGCAAAGGGAGCATAAAATTGCATGGCTGCCGGATCGCTGGCCGTAGCAGCAATAACCACGGTATATTCCATGGCTCCTTTTTGTTCCAGGGTTTGAACAATGTTGGCTATCGAACTGCCTTTTTGTCCGATGGCTACATAAATACAATAAACAGGTTCACCTTTGTCGTAAAATTCTTTCTGGTTGATGATGGTGTCAATGGCTATGGCAGTTTTTCCGGTTTGCCGGTCACCAATAATCAGCTCGCGCTGTCCCCGTCCTATGGGGATCATGGCATCAATGGCTTTGATGCCAGTTTGTAACGGCACATTAACGGGCTGGCGATAAATTACCCCCGGGGCTTTCCGCTCCAGCGGCATTTCGAACGTTTCTCCTTCAATGGGTCCTTTGCCATCAATAGGCTCGCCCACCATATTAATTACCCTGCCCAACATGCCTTCACTTACCGGGATGGAAGCAATCAGCCGGGTACGATTCACCTGGTCGCCTTCACTGATTTCAGGTGCGTCACCGAGCAATACCACTCCTACGTTGTCTTCTTCAAGGTTGAGTACAATGCCTTTAACTCCCGAAGCTTCAAACTCAACCAACTCTCCCGACTGTACATTGTTGAGTCCATAAATTCGGGCAATACCATCTCCAACAGTTAATACTGTACCCGTTTCATCGAGTTGTGCCTCAGATTTAAAACCGGCAAGCTGTTGTCTGAGAATTGCCGATACTTCAGCGGGTTTAATTTCAGCCATGGAATATCTTAATTAAAATGAACCTTTAAATACATTACTGCTGAATTCTTTGCGCAGGTCTTTCAGCTTTCTGCGAACGCTATCGTCAAAGAGCGTATTGTCAATTTTTATAATCAGTCCACCTATAAGCGATGGATCTATTTTCTCAATTAGTCTTACGTCGGCTCCACTGTCACCGGCAACAATGTTTTTAATCTCAGTCCTGGTCTTATCTTCAAGGGGAACAACCGAACTTACATAAACCAGGCGAATATTTTTGTGTTCACGGTAAAGCACATTGAAAGCTTTAGAAATCTCATCCAGGTGAGATTCCCGTCGTTTACGGATGAGCAGCTCCATATATTTTAGCGTGAGTGGTTGAAGTGAATCCTTAAACAAGGCATGTATCACTTTGATTTTCCGTTCATTTCTGATCAAAGGGTTATTGAGCATATGACGGAAATCCGGATTGCTTTTACAGATAGATTCCAGCCTGTTCATGTCATCATACACCTGTTCAAGCAACTGTCTTTCTATGGAAAGATCAATTAAAGCTTTTGCATAGCGCTGGCTTATTCCCGGATTTATCATAATCAGTTCAGGTTAATCTGTTCGAGTGATTTTTCAACAAATTCCTTCTGCTTTTTAGGTTCAGACAGCTCACTTTTGAGTATCTTTTCGGCAATATCAATAGAAAGGGTAGCTATCTGATTTTTCAGATCGGTAATTGCAGCCATTTTGTCGAAGTGAATGCGTTCGCGCGCATTTACAATGAGCCGTTCGGCTTCTTCGGTGGCTTTAATGCGGGCTTCTTCAATGAGAATATCACGCATCTGCCTGGCTTCCATGATTAGCTTATCGCGTTGCTCTTCTGCTTCGAGTTTGAGTTTGTCATTGTTATAAAGCAGGGTTTTCATCTCTTCCCGGGCTTTATCAGCTTCATGCAGTGCCTGTTCAATAGATTCCTCCCTTTCGTTAAGCGCCCTCAGTACCGGGGGCCACACAAATTTGCCCAGGATAAAAAGCAGGATGCCAAAAGCAATCAACATCCAGAAAATCAAACCCAAACCTGGATTGATAAGTTCCATATTTTTAACTTTTAACTTTAACCGTGTTTAAACTAAAAACTGCGGGTACAACCAACCGTTGCACCGCAGTTTTATGGCTTTAAAAGAAAATGATAAGCATACACACCACAACGGCGAAGAATGCAACACCTTCGATAAGCGCAGCAGCAATGATCATACTTGATCTGATGTCGCCGGCTGCTTCAGGTTGACGCGCAATGGATTCCAGGGCAGCACGTCCAATATTGCCAATACCCATAGCGGCCCCAATGGCTGCTAAACTGGCTCCCAGTGCTGCACCCAGCTTGCCAATGGATGCCAGATCGGTTGCGACCTGCAAAAGAATACTTAAAAGTGTCATAAATAAAGGTTTAAGTGGTTATTCAAAACAGATAATGGTTTTTCAATTCAATTATTTTACATGCTCGCCCTCATGATGCTCTTCAGTGGCCATTCCTATATAAATTGCTGACAATAAAGTGAACACATAGGCCTGAATAAAGGACACAAGCAACTCGAGCAATCCAATAAATACTGCAAATACGATGGATAAGGGCGAAACAGAATACGCCAACCCTGCTCCCATACTTGCAAAAATAAAAATCAGACTTATAAATCCAAGTATAATGATGTGGCCTGCTACCATATTGGCGAACAAACGAATCATCAATACAAATGGCTTTACGAATACTCCTGTAAGCTCAATAATTAAAAAGAGCGGAATGGGAAATTTCAGCCACCATGGTATGCCTGGAGGATTAAAAATATGAAGCCAATATGATTTATTTCCTGAAAAATTGGTGACCAGCAGCGTAACAAATGCCAAAACCAGTGTAACTCCCAGATTCCCTGTAACATTGGCCCCTCCGGGAAACAGTGGAATAAGACCGATCAGGTTGTTAAAGAAAATAAAAAAGAAGAGCGTGAGCAAGAAAGGTAAAAAACGCTGATAATGTTTGCCAATGGAGGGTTTTGCAACTTCATCGCGGATAAAAATTATTAAAGGCTCAAAGAGAGATTGGACTCCCGTGGGTGCGTGTCCGCTATTTCGTTTAAATGCTTTGGCTACACCCATAAAAATGATGATGAGCAGCAATACACTGATAAAGATGCCGGCTACGGTTTTGGTAATGGAAAAATCAAGGGGTTTATTGGCCGCGACATCGGTTTCCATGGTTCCGGGAATCACCTTTACAATTTTTCCTTTGTTAAAGCTCCGGGCTGTTTCTATTTTGTATCCTTTATAAGATTCGGTACCTCCATGAAATCTGGAACTGCTGAATACAATGAACTTGCCTTCATCAACGAGTATAACAGGTAGAGGTATGGATATATGTGTTTGTCCAATGGTTGCGATATGCCATTCGTAACTGTCAACTATATGATCAATAATGAAATTTCCGGCGTTGAACTTCCCGGATGACTCATGTTCTTGCGCATCATCTGTGACGGATGACGCATTCGCCACTGACTGACTGTATGCAGTCAAACATATCATAAAAAAGAATAGGAGCTTCTTCATTGGTTCAATCAATGCCAAAACGATTTCACGTGTGCAATAATAGCAATTTTTTATGGTTTATTTAGCTGTATCATTAAAATTTAATGTATCCTACCTGATCCTGAGCTGCTTATCAAAGATGACCTACACGACCAGTCGTTGCTGTAAACATGATTTTCGCCAATTTGTTTGTTATTCAGCCATTTAAATTTTAAGAACTTATTTCAACTTAATCATTTGTAAAGTATATTTTTGCATTTCTGAGTGGAATTAAAAAAACAGAGATGATTCTTTCCGAAAGAACCGATGCGGAGTTTATGAAAGAAGCCTATGGTGAAGCCGAAAAAGCACTCCTTAAAGATGAGGTTCCCGTAGGAGCCATCGTTGTGTGGCAAGGCCGCATCATAGCCCGGGCATACAATCTTACTGAAACCCTTACAGACGCCACAGCTCATGCAGAAATGCAGGCCATAACTGCTGCGTCACACCATCTGGGAGGTAAATACCTTAATGAGTGCACCTTATATGTTACTCTTGAACCTTGTCCCATGTGTGCTGCCGCCCTTTACTGGTGCCAGTTGGGTAAACTGGTATACGGAACTTCGGATACAAAGCGCGGTTTTACTTTAATCCATAGCAAACTGCTACATTCCAAAACCCTGGTCGTTTCGGGTATAATGGCCGATGAGTGCAGCAGCCTGGTTACTGAATTCTTCAAAAACAAGCGCTAATTAGCTTTCAGCTGATGGAATATCCCTTTTGCAACAAAAGAAAGAATACTTAATTAATTTTATTAATTTTGTAGTAACACACCCTCCGTAAATGATAACGAGTAAGTTACTTCCCGATTTGTCTATCATCAAATGGTTTTGTTTACTCTTTATTATAGTAAGCGGATTTTCTGCACGAAGCAATACAAGTTACACCGACAGTTTAAAAAGCACATTGGTAGCTAAAATTGCCGATCCCGGCCACATTAAGTCTTATCTTTTATTAAGCAATTCGTATTTAAGTAGTTATCGATACGATTCAGCCCTTTTCTATTTAAATAAGGCAGATGATCTGGCTCAAAAACTTGATGTTCATACCTATGATTTCAATACTTACACCATGTTTGGGAAATTGTTTACCCAAAGTGGCAATTATAGCCTGGCATTGCAATATCAGTTTAAGGTGCTAAAACTACTGGATGAATTGACGATGAAAGCCTATGATACGCTCGACATAGAAAAAAAGTATGCTACCCTTTATGCTGATTTCGGATCCTCCTATTTTTATAATGAAAATCCTTCAAAGGGACTGGATTATTATAAGAAGTCTTATGAAATCATTAAATCCCTTAACCAACGCTACCCTGGTCATCCGCTTGAGGATGAACTCCTTATTCTTCAGATAAATATTGGTGCAGCTTATATAGGCATGCAGGATTATGATCAGGCCCTCGATTATTTCAGGCAAGCACTTAAAATGAATGAAAATATTAAGAATAAAGTATACAACGGAGTATTGTTCAATAATATAGGCATAATATTTAAAGAAAAGGATTCCTGTGATGAAGCGTTTCCTTATTATGAAAAAGCGCTGGCCATCAGAAAGCAACTCAAAGATACATCGGGTATGGCACAGGTGTTGAATAATCTGGGCAATTGCTACCAAATAACAGGCGATTACCTTCAGGCGATTGATTGTTACAAAACAGCCATCGATTTTAGTCGAAAATCTAAAAGCCTGAATTCAGAAATGCTTGCAGCAAGTTCGTTATCAATGGCTTATGAAGAAATAAAGGATTACAAAGAAGCACTTTCTATGCATCAGTTGTTTAAGCAGTTGCATGACAGCCTCATTAACATTGAAGAAATTCAAAAAACAGCCGGCCTTGAATTACAGTATATATATGAAAAACAAATTAAAGAAAAGGAGCTGGAAAAAGAGATATTGCTCGCCAGGAAAGAACGTAAGTCTTTGATATATCTGATTATTGCCGGGGTATTCCTTTTCTCTTTCCTTACTGCCATCCTGCTTTACCGCAATCAACGCATAAAGATGAGGCAGGTAAAGCTGGTTCAACAACACCTTGAACTGGAACAGCAAAACCTGAAATTGGAGAGCCAGAACCTTAAACTTGATCTGGAATTAAGAAACAAAGAGTTGGCCACCCATGTAATGTATCTGGTAAATAAGAACGAATTTATTGCTTCCATCACCGAAAAACTGCTGACCATAAGGCCTTTATTGTTGCCTGAAAACAAAGTCTGGGTGCAGGAAATTATTCGTGAAATGAAAACGAATATCGACAATACGGTATGGAGTGAATTTGAAATCCGGTTTCAGCAGGTCCATGAGGATTTTTACAAAAAATTAAGCGAAGCCTATCCCGACCTCACTCCAAATGAAACCAAACTGTGTGCCTTTCTGAGGCTCAACATGACAACTAAGGATATTTCTGCCATTACTTTCCAGTCTATAAAAAGCATACAGGTAGCCCGTGGCCGCCTTCGCAAAAAAATGGGCATCACCCGGGATGATAACTTAGTTACGATGCTGCAGCAATTGTAGGACGTGTACTTCTGCTTTGTCAACCACTTCCTGAAGGACTTAAAACGGGCCTTATTTACCCAAGGAGGCCAACGAGATCACATTTATACCATCGGGTCGGCGATAACTCATACCTGTTCCGGTAATAATGTTTAATGATTTTGGTAAAGCCATTTTTGCAGTATCTATATTTCTTTGAAACCTTTCAAGATTTTCGGCAGCTTGTTCGATATAACCTATACCAAGTTTTATTTCAAAAACGGCATAATTGCCATTTCGTTTCTGTACAATAGCGTCAACTTCCAAACCATATGAATCGTTGTAATGAAATACGTTTGCGTCGTTTGCTTTGGCATACACATTTAACTCGTGTGTTGCCAATGTCTCAAACAAAAATCCTGTATATTTCATGTCCTTTATCAACGATTCTTTGTTTAATCCCAACGCTGCAACCGCCAGAGATACATCACACAAATGCCTTTTAGGCGATTTTCGCAAGGATGCCGATGAGCGAATATGCGGATTGAAAGCAGGTTGTTCATACAAAATCATTAAGCGTGACAGCGCATCAAGATATTCTGATGTTGTATTTCGCGACAATTCATTTTTATCCACAATTTTTACATCCTGTTCTAATGTTTTGTTATCAACCACTGTGGCTGTGTTTCTTGCAATTGAGCGGATTAAACTGCGCACTTTTATAGGGTCGCGTTTAACTCCGGAAACCCTGCTCATATCCACTTCACAAAGTAAATCAACATAGCCGGTATTCATTTTAAGGGCATTTTTTGTGCTTTCATTCAGTAGCGTGGGCCACCCGCCTATCAGTATTCTATCTATAATAAAATCAAGCGAAATTCCTGCGTCATAAAAGTCAGGGACAGCATCCTGCAACAAATCAGAAACCTTAACTTTCCCGGACGAGTAACCCAATTCCTGCCAGGACATTGTGTCCATTTGCACCACAGTAAAACGCCCGGCTCCGCTATGCAGTTTGACATCATCGTTCGGATTGGCCGAACCGGTAAGAATAAACTGTCCTTTCGCTTTACGGTCGTCCACTTCGTGTCTCACATAATTCCAAATTTCGGGATGTTCCTGCCATTCATCAATTAATCTTGGTGTATCTCCTGCCAGTAAAAGTTGGGGATTTGTTGCCATTATAACAGGAACCTGTTTGTCCCTGTCCATTTTCAATATACTTTTTGCATATCGTTTAGCTGTTTCTGTTTTCCCGCATGATTTGGGCCCTTTTATAAGCACAGCGCCGGAAGCAGACAATTTCTCCAACAAATCTTCTTCTATTATCCTTTTTATGTAACTCATAATTAGTTGTATAACTTTGACGCAAAGCTATAAAATAACTTTGAATTGTGCAAATTAAAGGTATTTTATTGTGCATATTATAGATTATTTATTGTGCATAAATAAGATTTTTTATTGTGCATAAATAAGATGTCTTTACTCCATACTCTAACCAGCATTAAGTGAGGGGATAGCCAAACAAATCCTTCTTTCGCTCATAATTCTATTAGTACTTCCTGCGGGTGTTTATAATAAGACCGGCCACGCAGAAATGTCCACATCATGGGACCAGCACAAACTTTTTAGCACATTGGCTCGTTGTATTGGGCGTATTTCTTTTTATAATAGCCAATCATTTGGGCAATGAAATAGGATTGTAGCAATTAATCAGACAAAAGGTCGGCAAGCCATATTCATCGTACTCCAGGCGGGTATATATGCTTTTGTTCGCTATGGCATAATGATTCATTTGCCCGCGTGCATTGTAGCTGCCGGGTGCATATATAATTCTACCGCTTTGTTTTTCTTTCACGTTCTGCAAAGCTCCGTTACCGGTTTTGTACTCGTTTTTAATGGTGTAATCAGATGGAAAGGTATATTCATCGGGGTTGCCTTTTTCATCGTAGGTGTAAAAGTATTTAAAAATATGGTCGGAGGTAATTCGGGGATGGGTAGTTTGGGAGGCTTGATAGGGCGCAAATTCATTGGTAAGGGAAGCGGAATCACATACGCAGTGGAAAACATAATTCATAACAATGCAATTGTCATTTTACGATGAGTTTGATTGGTTGAGAAGAAAATTGACCAATAAAAACTTTCTTTGGAACTCTACCAACAGAAGGAATCGTTTGAATTAGCGCAGACTCATAATTTAAGCTGTAAGCTGTATTGTAACTATTGCAATAATAAATGTATAAGCAATACACTCCTTTTGACAAGTTATGCCTTCCCAAATAAGGACAAACAATAACTGTAGAGTCCTGTGTAAGTGAAATGCTTCCTCTTTTCAGGCAATCGTTTATTTTTTGCTTTCTCATAAAGCTACCTTTCAGCCTGGACCTTTGTTTTGATTCGTAAAAATTATTGTCAATTTCTAAAGGTTTATTTTCATAATTTCTGTATTGAGGCTGCATAATTTCACCATTTAAATCCTCAATTCTGAAATCTAATTTGTTCTTATTACATTCGTTTTCAAAGTGAGGCGTTTCGGGAGCAAAATACACTAAACCGGGGGATATCATGCCTGTTACATTTTTCATAATCAATGTATCTGCATTTGACCTGTTCTTAAAGGTTACTGATATTGCAACTGATGTTGCACGCTTTTTAAGCACCACAATAGAATCATTGGATACAATTATAACCTCATCCTGTAATTTTTGTCCCGAAACAGCATTGATGAATAAGCACAAAAACAGAAATGTCATCGGGAATTTAATTCCCAGAAATACTTCAGAAAGATGAGAAGTATTTTTTCTAAAATAAACTTCAATAACGTGTTGCATATTTTTCCATCATTTGCATTCTGTACTCAGTTGGCAGGTAAGCGTCCGGTAAACTACATCTAAAATATGAAATGCTTTCTGATTATTTTTGCCCGGGCAAAAGTTTGTGCAATTGATTGACTGGGTGATCAGAGATTTGGGAGAGGGTTTTTGATAACCACTCAAACGGTTCTACATTATTTATCTTACAAGTAGCTAGCAAGGAGTAAACAATGGCTGCATGTTGAGCTGCAGCATGGCTTCCGGCAAACATATAATTTTTTCTCCCAAGAGCCACTGGTCTGATACTATTTTCTGTTAAGTTGTTGTCAATGTTAAAACGTCCTTGTTCTATATATCTGGTCAGTCGTGGCCACAATGCAAGGGTGTAAGCAATAGCCTGGCCAATTGCACTTTTTGGTAAAACAAGATTCATTTTTTCTTTGAGCCAGGCTTCCATCTGCAGAAGAACAGGTAGTGATTTTTCCTGCCTAAGGGCTTTTATATCGCCATGAGACAGGTTCTGTTCCCGGGCATCACGCTCAATCTCGTACAACTTGCCAAACATAAGCAATGCCTCCGTTGCCAGAGCCGGATCATTGTTTAGTGCATGTTCAAATTTGCGCCGGGCATGGGCCATGCAGGCCATTTGTATTATATTGGTCCCGTTTTTCAGGTTATTGTAAGCGGTATAAGCATCCGTTTGAAGAAATCCGACAAAGTTTTTCAGCAATCCGTCCGGCCCTTCCCGGCCTCTGGTTTTCTGATAATCAAATAGCACAAGCTTGTTGGCCGGATCATAATAAACCCAATGATATCCTTTGTGGGTTGCCCCGGGTTTATCCTGGGTTTGTACCGGGATGGTGGTTTCGTCGGCCATCAGGTAATCGGTGGACAACAATTTGTTTTTAAGTGTTTCATACAGAGGCTCCAACAACCGGCAACTTGCATTGAACCAGCCTCCGATGGTTGATTCAGGAATGGTAAGTTGTTGGCGTTTAAAAATCTGTACCTGACGGTAGAATGGCAAATGGTCAACAAATTTGCTTACCAGAATGTGTGCCAATAACCCTGCCCCGGCATTGCCTTTTGGGATGGGCAATGAAGGAAGTGCGGCTGTTACTAGTTGAGTTTTTTCATCATCTTGTGATACAACGTATTTTGGTCTTACTATCTGGCGAACAAATACGAGGGAGGGCGTGTAATCAAGAACTTCAGTAATGGTTTCGCCAATTTTCTTTGCCCCTTCAGGAAGTTCCTGCGGTTCTATTACTTCAGTTTTACGTGGCAAATGGGCTGGTAACTCAAGGCGTAAGGGGTGGTTTTTGGGCCCTGGCTTGGTGCGTGAGTAGGTGATTTCTTCTTTGGGCTTTTGGGCATGCGCTGTTTCAGGAAGTTCAAAAAGTGTGGGTTGGTTGGGTATAGGGGCTATGAAACGTTCACTTTTTGCACCAAAAATCATTCGCTTAAGTTCGGCAAGCTCATGTTTTAGCACAGAAACTTGTGCTTTGAAGTCTAAAAACTCCAAATATTCAGCTTTGGTAATGGTGATGGTTTCTGTGCTTTCCATAGGTCAAAAATACACAGAAAATATGGAGCTAACCCTCTATTTTATTGATAGTTATCAACATCATTTTGTTGGTAAAAACGTTTTCTTTTTCTTGTATTTCCCATCGAAATACCAGTGATTAACATGACCAATTCTGCATAGCCCATTCTGGGTTTGCTTTGGGCAGATTGCGCCTCAAAGGTGCCTTTTTCCAACCGCTTGTAAAAAAGCACAAAACCGCCAGGCTCCCATTTGAGCAGCTTGATCCGGTTGCGCGGTTTATTGATGAAAATATACACATCTCCGCTCATTGGGTTTTGCTTTAACCGGCCTATTACCAAACCACATAGTCCATCAAAGCTTTTACGCATGTCGGTTGGTTCCTGGTATAAGAAATACCGGGCTGCTCCAAGTGTAAACATGCCTTAAAATATTTGAACCAGTGACTTTATATATGCGACGGGGGTTTGTACAGGCAATAAAAGTTCCACCCCGTTGGGAAGTCGCAGATGGATATTTGCACCGGGCAGCCCTCCAATCTGAATAAAATCATTACTTTGATCAAGAGGGGCGTGGTACTTCTTTATCCAGTATTGAAATTTTGCCAGGTGGCATCCTTCCTGAATAGCAAAACGGGCCTGGCTAAGTCCGCTTGCCTGCCAGCGTTCAACCATGTCAAACATTAGCTCGCGCTTTTCTTTTTTCGTCATAACCTTTTTGCCGACAAAGATCAGCCACGTTGATAAAATATAAAAGATGCACCTGGCCGGAGGATTACAAAAGAGCTGCTACTCTCTTTGAAGCGTTCCCCGAAATCGAAAAGAC
>SWCE01003762.1_pt1 | contig 24540 bp, 14 predicted proteins | sample 4690061 | NCBI WGS metagenome assembly SWCE01 (sample SAMN10267279, study PRJNA491770) | bioreactor metagenome | isolation source: DHS bioreactor inoculated with subseafloor sediment | place: Japan: off Shimokita Peninsula | collected 2012-10
CCCCCCCGTCCTCCACAATGGCGCCTTCTCGGCAGTGGAAACTCTTGCAAGTCTCCGCTAGGCTTATTAAACACCGCCGGTATGCCTGCGGTGCAGCATTGGCCGTGAGCCATTAATCGAGAGGCGAGTGCCCTTAGGGCAACTCATGGAGGGTGGTTAATAAAAATGCATAGCGCGCACCGCGTTCCACTGACCTTATTCGTATCCCCATCGATCGCTCGTTACGGCGAAATACGCTGAAGGTTGCTCAGTGGCTTCTTTACATTCAAATATTGATATCGTCGGTTATGCGAGCCGGTTGCCGGGCGCAAACTCTTCGGAAGATTTCTGGGCGCTTCTGCGCGATGGAAGATGCGCCGTAACATCGGTTTCCAACGACAGATGGCCGCTGGCCCGCTTCGGGCATCCCGACAAATCCTCCTCCGGCAAGAGCTACACCTGGGCGGCCGGCCAGCTGGACGATGTCTGGGGCTTCGATCCTTCCTTTTTCGGGATTTCTCCGCGCGAAGCGCTGCAGATAGATCCGCAGCAGCGCCTTCTGCTTCAGCTGGTCTGGGAAGCTCTCGAACACGCCAACATCCCGCCAAGCGAACTGGCCGGAACCACGACCGGCGTTTATGTGGGAGCCTCGTCGCTCGACTATCACCACAGGTTCATCGGCGATCCGGCGACCGCCGACATGCAGTTCATGACCGGCAACACGCTGTCGATCGTTTCGAACCGCATTTCCTACATCTATGACCTGCGCGGCCCGAGTTTCACGGTCGACACCGCCTGCTCCTCTTCCCTGGTCGCGTTGCATGAAGCGATTTCCGCGATCGAGAGCGGTCAGATCGACACGGCCATCGTTTGCGGCGTCAGCCTGCTTTTGAGCCCCTTCGCCTTCATAGGCTTCTCGCGGGCGACCATGCTGTCGCCGACGGGACTTTGTCAGGCCTTCGACGCCAACGGCGACGGTTACGTGCGTTCCGAAGGCGGCGTTGCAATCGTACTGCGCTCGAAGCGGGCAAAAGTGCTCAACGGCGCGCGAAGTCATGCGAAAATTCTGGCTTCCGGCATCAATGCCGACGGTCGCACAGTCGGTCTGTCGCTGCCGTCTCCCTATGCCCAGGCGGACCTGCTTCGCGAAATGTACGAGGGCCTTGGGATCGACCCGAACGCGCTCGCCTTCGTCGAAGCCCACGGCACCGGAACCCGCGTCGGCGATCCGGCGGAAGCCGACGCTCTGGGCAAGGTCATCGGCCAGAAGCGCTCCGAGGTCCTGCCGATCGGTTCGGTCAAGACCAACGTCGGACACCTGGAACCGGTGTCCGGCCTCGTCGGACTGGTCAAGTCGCTTCTGGCGCTGAAACATGACACGCTGCCGAAGTCGCTGCATTTCAACACGCCCAATCCGGACATCCCGTTCGAAGAGCTGAACCTCAAGGTCGCAAGCGAACAGATCGCTCTTGTCCGTTCCGACAAACCGCGCCTTGCCGGCATCAACTCCTTCGGCTTTGGCGGCACCAACGCCCATACGGTGATCGCGGACGGCGATCCCGAACCGGTTGCGAATGAAACCGTTTCGCCAGCCGCGCCGCTGGTTATCTCCGCCCGGTCCAAGGATGCGCTGAAGGAACTGGCCGCGCGCTATCGCGATCGGCTGAAGGATGCGGATGGTGAAGACGCGGCACGCGTGACGGTTTCCGCCGCCCATGCGCGCGAACTCCTCGCGCAGCGTCTTGTCGTTTCCGGCGACACACCGGAAAGCCGGTTGGCATCCCTGGAGGCCTTTCTTGCCGAAGAGGATGCGCCCGAGGCGATCGCCGGCGAGGCCCTCAAGGCGAAGGAGAAGATCGGCTTTGTCTTCTCAGGCAACGGTTCCCAATGGGCCGGCATGGGCCAGGAAGCCTACCAGAAAGACGAGACCTTCCGGATCGCTTTCGAGCGGGTCGACAAGATTTTCATGGGCATCGGCGGCTGGTCGCTTCTGACCACCCTTTTCGCCGAAGACCTGGAAAATGACATCGAACGAGCGGAAATCTCTCAGCCGCTGCTGTTTGCGATTCAGGTTGCCCTCGTCGAGGCGTTGAGAAGCCGCGGCATCCAAGCCGAAGGCGCCTGCGGCCACAGCGTCGGCGAAGTCGCCGCCGCGTGGTGTTGCGGAGCTCTGACCCTCGAACAGGCGGTCAAGGTCATTCACGCCCGGTCCAGCGAACAGGAAGTGGTCCGCGATCTCGGTTCCATGGCCGCCCTTCTGCTGCCGGCCGAAGCCGCCCTCGCCGCAATGGAAGAAAGCGGCCTGCCACGGCTTGAACTGGCCGCGATCAACAGCCCGCGCAGCGTTACCATTTCCGGCGACACCGATAGCCTTGATGCTTTCGCGAAATTCGCCCGCAAAAAGAAGTGGGCTTTGCGCCGCTTGAACCTGGCCTATCCGTTCCACAGCGCTCTGGTGGACCCGATCCGGGAACCGCTGCTGACCGCGCTGACCGGCATTGCGCCGCAAGAACCGACCCTGCCCTTCTACTCGACCGTCGAGCCGGAGACGCAGGACCTGGCGCTGGACAGCGATTACTGGTGGCGCAACGTCCGCCAGCCGGTGAAATTCGCCGACGCGATCTCGAAGATGAGCGAAGACGGTTTCGGCGTGCTGGTGGAAATCGGCCCGAAGGCCGTGCTCGGCACCTATATGAACGATGTCCTTCGCAGCGACGGCAAGAAGGCGACGGTGCTTGCGAGCCTCGAACAGCCGGGCAAGAACAACACACCGGTGCAGAACCCCGTCGCCAAGGTAGCGAGTGCCGTCGTTGCCCACGGCGGCAAGGTGGATCTCTCCCGCTTCGTCGCCCCGCGGCCGGATGCGTTGACCGCACTTCCCGGATATCCTTGGCAGAATTCGCCCTACATGCCCGATCCCACGTCGGAACGGGTGGACTTCATGTTCGGCCGGACCTGGCCCCTGCTCGGCTATCGCCTGCGGCAGGACGTGGCGGAATGGTTCAACCACGTGGATGCGGTCGCCATTCCCTGGCTGGCGGACCACAAGGTGGAGGAATCGGTCGTTTTCCCCGCCGCCGGCTATACGGAAATGGTGCTGCGCGCAGCCCTGAACTGGACCAAGAGCGATACGGTCGAGATACGGGATCTGGATATCCTGCGCCCGCTGGTCATCGACAGTGGCGAAACCTGGGAAACGGAAGTCCGGATTTCGCCTGACGACCGGGTCGTGGAAATCTATTCAAGACCGCGCCTGCAGGACAGCGACTGGTCGCTGAACGCCCGTGGTCATTTCGTGACACCGTCGGAGACCGGCCTTACGCCCTGGCTGCCGGCAGGCGAACAGGAAACCTCCCGGCTGGATCACGACGACCTTTACACGATCACCAGGTCCTTCGGCCTGGAATACGGCCCGGTTTTCCGGCGGGCGGACCATGTCATAACCCATGACGAACGCTCCGCGACCGTCTACCTGCGCCCGCAGGACGACTGCCTTGCGCAGACCGAGTTGTCCCTTTGCCCGACGCTGGTGGATTCCGGCTTCCACGGCCTTTTCGCCCTGCTCCAGTCGGTTCCAGGCGTTCCGGAAAAGACCAGCTTCCTGCCGATCCGTATCGGCAGCCTCCGGCTGCTACAGCCGGAAGCAAAACCCGCGGCGGTCCGCATCAAGGTGACGAAGGCCTCGCCCCGCTCCATCGAGGCGACATTCGAATATCTCGATGCCAATGGCGAGGTTATCGCCCGCTTTGCGCGGACCCGGTTCCGCGCCGTCAAGCTCGGTCGGGAAACGCGTCCGAACGAGCTCATCTACAAGCAACTGGCCACCCTGTTGCCGGACGCCGACCGCAAAGCCCCGGCAGAAACGGTTCTGCCGAATGGATTTGCGGCCTTTGCCGCTGAAATCGGTATTACGGCCGACGAAGCGCCGGAACTTGAAGATTCTGTTCTTCTCGTCGAAGCTCTGGGGCGGACGATTGCCCACGAAACGCTCTGGCAATTCTGCGAGAATGGCAGGTTCGACCTGACCGCCCTGATCGGCACGGACAAGATCCATGAGACGGCGCGGCCGCTCGTTCATTCCCTGCTGGGATGGCTTGAGGAAAGCGAGCTTGCCGGTGAAGCAGAAGGCGGTTGGCAATTGTCCGACCCCGCAGATGGGCCGGCTACGTCCCTGCTGATGCAGACAATTGCGCTGGAGGGCGCGCGCCATATCGCCGAAGCCTCACTTCTTGCGCGTCTCTACACCGGCCTTGTCGATGTTCTGCGGGATGGCCTACCCGCATCGGCCGGTGATCTCTATGCGAGCGGACTCTATGATGCCTATCTGACCGCGTCCCCGGCGGCGACAGCCATTTCCGGCGCCCTGAAGGCCACGGTTCTTGGACTGATCGGCAACTGGCCGGAAGACCGGGCCCTGCGCTGCCTCGTCGTTGGAGCGTCCGCCCACGACGTGATTCAATCGCTCGATCGCCAGATCGATCCGCGCAGAATGTCCGTTGCAGTCACGGATCCCTCGGACAACCAGCTTGGCCGTGCAGCGCGCCTTTGGACCGGAAGCACATCGACCCAGTTCCATGAGTTCGAGGACGATACGCTTGCGAAGAAGGCTCCATTCGATCTCATTGTCTTCGCAGAATCGATTGCCGAACTGCGGGAAGGCCAACTTTCGAAGATCGCCGACATGGCGGTGGAAGACGCCCTGCTTGTGGCCGCCGAACACCTTGCCGCCCCGCTCACCGACCTGATCCAGGGTATCGGGCAGGACTGGTGGCAGGATGGTGACAGCGACATCGCGCTGTCTCGACTGAACGAGGACTGGAGCGAGATCCTTTCCCAGGCCGGCTTCGGGCACATCGAAACCGCAACGTTGAACAGCACCGTTGCCGAAGGTGATCTGATTTCAGCCCGTGCCGGCGCCAAAGCGGTACAAACGGCCGAAGACGCGGAAGAGGAAGCCGCTCCTGAAGCGGCCGAAGCCCGCCATTTCCTTCTGTTCACGGATGAGGAAGGGCCCGCCCGTAAACTGGCCGATGGCCTCTCGGTCTGTCTTAACCGGGACGGTGTCGCGACCACCCTCCTGATCGCCGGCGCGGAAACGACAGAGGTTTCCGAAGGCATCTGGATGATCGATGTCGATGGCGACAGCGATGTCCTCAAGCAGCTGCTTGCCAAGGCCCGCGGGCGGCTGGTTCATCTACAGGGCGGATATGCCGACAAGGCGGATGCCCTCAACGTCGTCGACAAGCGCACATGGTCGCTGACGCGGATCCTGAATACGCTTGGTGCCGATGACGGTGAGATCGTCATCGTCGCCCCCGGTGGCGCGCAGGACCTCGCAGGCGGCATCGCCCATTGCCCGGAGCAGGCCGGGGCCTGGGCTTACGGCCGCGTGGCGATGAACGAGTTCCCCCAGGCGAATATCCGCCTGATCGATCTTTCCCCGACACTGGAACCGGGCATTGCTGCATCACGGCTTGCCGAGGAACTGCTGCGTGACGGCGAAGAGCGGGAAGTCGTTCTGGACGGCCGGAACCGGTCGGGCCTCAGAATCCTTCAGGGTGGCGTGCTTCCCGAACAGACGGTTTCCGGCGGCGCACGCCCCGGAATGCGGCTGGAAATCCTGCGCCAGGGCGCGCTGGACCAGTTGTCGTGGCAGGCGGTCGACCGCTCAGAGCCGGATGGCTCGGACGTGGAAATCGCCGTGGAGGCCAGCGGCCTGAATTTCCGCGATGTCATGTGGGCCCTCGGTCTGTTGCCAGAAGAGGCACTGGAAGACGGCTTTGCCGGTCCCACGCTCGGCATGGAATGCTGCGGCACCGTCGTTGCCTGCGGTCCGGGCGTGACGCGCTTCCGCCCCGGCGACCGGGTGATCACCTTCGCACCGGCCTGTTTTGCAAGTCATGTCACCGTGGACGAGAGCGGCTGTGCGCCGATGCCCTCCACGGTTTCTCCGGAGGAAGCCGCAACCATCCCGGTGACCTTCCTCACCGCCTATTACGCCCTGGTGCATCTCGCGAGACTGTCAGAGGGTGAAACGGTCCTGATCCACGGCGGCGCCGGCGGTGTCGGTCTTGCCGCGCTCCAGATCGCCAAGTGGCGCGGGGCGCGGATCATCACCACCGCCGGCTCTCCGGAAAAGCGGAACGTGCTGAAGTTGCTTGGCGCGGATGTCGTCCTCGACTCGCGCAGCCTGTCCTTCGTCGACGCGGTGATGAAGGAAACCGACGGTGAAGGCGTCGATGTGGTCCTGAACTCGCTGTTCGGCGAGGCCATGGAACGCAGCATCGAAGTGCTGAAGCCGTTCGGCCGGTTCCTGGAACTGGGCAAACGCGACTATTACGGCAACACCCGGATCGGGCTTCGTCCGTTCCGCCAGAACCTGACCTATTTCGGCATTGACGCCGATCAGCTTCTGACCCGCCAGCCGCAGCTCGCTGTAGAGCTGTTCACCAAACTGGTTGAGCTGTTTGAAGACCGGACGCTGTCGCCCCTGCCCTACCGTGTGTTCGAAGCGGATCAGGTGGTCGACGCCTTCCGGCTGATGCAGCAGGCGGGTCATATCGGCAAGATCGTGCTGCGCCCGCCGGAAGTGCCCGAAAATCTTCCCGAAACGCAGCATCTCGCCTTCAAGGACGATGCGGTCTACGTGATTGCGGGCGGCTTCGGCGGCTTCGGGGTGGAACTGCTCAACCGCCTCGCCGACAAGGGCGCGAAACACCTTGCGGTGCTGAGCCGCCGCGGCGGCGATTCCGACGATGCCCGCCAGGCCATCGAGAGCCTTGAGAAGCGCGGTGTTTCGGTGTCCGCCCATGCCTGCGATATCACCGATGAATCTGCCGTCAAATTGGCGCTGGAATCGATCCGCTCCGCCGGACGCCCGATCTGCGGCGTGTTCCATACGGCAATGGTTCTGAACGACGTCCTGATCGCCAATCTGGAGCATGACGGGCTGACCCGCGTGCTGGCGCCGAAGGTGCGTGGAGCCGAACTGCTGGATCGGCTAACCCGGGACGATCCGCTCGATCACTTCGTGCTTTATTCCTCTGCGACCACCCTGGTCGGCAACCCGGGCCAAGCCAATTATGTGGCCGCCAACGGATACCTGGAAGCGCTTGCCCGCAAGCGTCGCGCGGAAGGCCGCCCTGCCCTCACGGTTGCCTGGGGCGCGATCTCCGATGCGGGCTACCTTGCCCGCAACGAAGACGTCAACGAGATGCTCTCGCGCAAGCTCGGCCGCCACGCCCTGACCGCGAAAGAAGCCCTCGACGGCCTGATGTCGCTGATGGCCCTGCCCCAGCAGGACCTGGAAACCGCAGCGGTCGGCTATGCCCGGATCGACTGGCAGTCGGCCCGCAAGGACCTGGCTCTGTTGGGCACGCCGCTGATCCAGCTTCTGGGTTTTGGCGAAGGCGATGACGGCAGTGGCGCAGAAGGCGCCATCGATCTGCATGCGCTGCTCGACGGCATGGACAAGGCCACCGCGGCCCAGACCGTTGCCAAGCTGCTTGCGGCGGAAATCGGCAAGATCCTGCGGATCTCGCCGGACGAGATCGATGCCCACAAGCCGCTGTCCGAAATCGGCATGGATTCGCTTATGGCGCTGGAACTGCGCATGAGCGCGGAACGCCAACTCGGGATCGACATTCCGCTGATGTCGCTCGCCAACGGCGCCACACTGATCGACCTGTCGAGCCGCGTGGCAAATCGCGTTCTGGGCGAAGACAGCGAGGACCGCTATTCTGCGGAATCTCAAACGCTTGCCAGCCAGCACGTGACCGACAACGAACGTACGGAAACGGAAGACCTCACGGACGTCGCGGCGCAACTGGAAAACAAGAGCCGCGAACTGGGATCATTCCTATGACGGATACCAAGGGCCTGGGTGCCGACGAACGCGCCAAACTGATGGATAGCGTCCGTGCAGGGCGCCGCTCGGCACGTGACAAGCGGCCCGCCTCGGCTTCGGCAAAAGCCGAAACGCCGAAAAGAAAAGCCTTCGACTTCAAGACCCTGCCGCAGATCAAGCAATTGCAGATGCAGCGCGCGGCGGCCGACATGATGGGGATCGAAAACCCCTTCTTCCGGCCGCATGACGGACTGGCAACCGGAACGACGGAAATCGACGGCAAGACGCACGACAATTTTGCCTCCTACAACTATCTGGGCCTCAACGGTCATCCCGAAGTGAGCCAGGCAGCCAAGGACGCGATCGACACTTTCGGAACCAGCGTTTCCGCCAGCCGGATCGTTGCCGGGGAACGCCCCCTTCATGGCGAACTGGAACAGGCGCTTGCGCGCGTGCACGGCGTGGAATCCTCCATCGTCATGGTGAGCGGTCATGCGACCAATGTGACCACAATCGGCCACCTGATGCGCAAGGGCGATCTCATCCTGACGGATTCCCTGGTGCATAATTCGATTGCCGAAGGGGCCCGCCTCTCGGGCGCCACGCGGATCAACTTTCCGCACGACAATCTCGATGCGCTGGAAAAGCTGCTCATCGAGAACCGGCACAAGTTCGACAACGTGCTGATCATCGTCGAAGGCCTCTATTCCATGGACGGGGACTTTCCGGACCTGAAGCGACTTGTCGCCCTCAAGCAGTCCTATGATGCCTGGCTGATGGTCGACGAAGCCCATTCCATCGGTGTGCTCGGCACAACCGGTCACGGCATTGCCGAACACTACGGTGTAGACCCCAGAGAGGTCGAGATGTGGATGGGCACGCTCTCGAAAACGTTCTCCTCCTGCGGCGGCTATATCGCCGGCTCCAAGGCGCTGTGCGACTACCTCAAGGTCTCCGCACCGGGCTTCGTTTTTTCCGTCGGCCTTTCGCCGGCTCTGACCGCGTCGGCGATCGCCTCCGTTCAGGTCATGGAACGTGAGCCGGAACGAGTTCGGAAGTTACAGGAAAACGGGCAGTATTTCCTAAAGAAGGCAAAAGACGCAGGTCTCGATACCGGACCGAGCGCCGGTTATTCTGTGGTTCCGGTCATCGTCGGGGATTCCGTCGGTGCGGCGATCCTGTCGAACCGGCTTCTGGAACGGGGCATCAACGCGCTTCCGATCATCTTTCCGGCGGTTCCGGAAAAATCGGCCCGGATCCGCTTCTTCATTACCAGCGAGCACACGAAGGAACAGATCGATCGTGCAATCGAGACCACGGTTGAGGAGCTTGCCAAGCTGAAGAGCGACGGTTCGGCGGTCGACCGGCTGATCAAGGCGACGCGCTAATTCAGCCGCCTTCCTTGTCCCTGCCGGAGTATCTCGGGTCCTCCTCGATATCGGCGGCGAAGCCACCCATGAAGAGATCGGAAATCCGGGCCGGCAACAGGTTCTGCAGCCTGATGCCTGTCGCCAGGATGAAGGGAAAGGCATAAAAGGCCTTCCGTTTTTCGATCGCCCGGCGCATTTTCACCGCCGCCTTTTCCGCCGGCATCTCGAAAGGTTTGGAGCCTTTATGCCGGGCCGACATGGGTGACGTGACGAACCCCGGACAGATGATCGTCACATCGACACCGAACGGCGCGAGCCAGCCCCGCAGGGAATGACCGTAGGCAATCACGGCCGCTTTCGTCGCACTGTAGCTCGGCATGTCGGGCAAGGCGCGCATGCCGGCAAGCGAGGCGACAAGGACGATCTGCCCGCGTCCGCGCAGGCGCATCGGTTCCACGACGCCGGTCACCGTATTGACCGCACCGCGGTAATTGATGTCGATCTGCCGGTCGGCCTCATGATCGGCCTCCCGGCTGCGGCCCGGTCCCAGTCCCGCCGTAACGCCGGCGTTGGCAATGACGAGGTCGACCGGATGACGCCGGTCCAGATCTTCCAGAAACGCATGAAGGGCATCCCGGTCGCGGATATCGAGCGCGGCGGTTTCCGCCTCTGCCCCCTGCCCCCGAACTTCTTCGGCAAGCGCTTCAAGCTTTTCCTTGTCCCGTGCGATCAATGCCAACAGGCGTCCCGGACCCGCCAGTTCCCGGGCAAGGGCCGTTCCGATGCCTCCGCTCGCACCGGTCAGGACAATCACTTCGGGATCTCGCGCAGCCATGATGGTCTATTCTTTCAAAACTCGTGCGGGTGCTCCGGATAAAACACCGGATCGCAGGAACTACAAGCCCAGTTTGCGGCCAAGCCAGGATATCGGATTCAGATTTCGCGGACGGGCGGCCCGGTGCATCTCCTGTTGCCCGGCGACGGCCCTGTCGATCAGGACGTCCGGCGGACACGGCAACAGGCTCACCGGATCGGTGCAGCGGGCGTAAACGACCAGCGTCAGGTAGACGAGTTCGGCGAGCGTTCTTCGGGTCGTGCGCCTCGGAAAAACCGATAGATCCTCGGTCAGGCCCCAACCGGCGTAAAACGGCAGGCCATGGACGGTGACAGGCACACCCAGCAAAAGCGCGGCAAATCCCGTCGGCGCCGAAAATGTCTCCACCGCATCACACTGCGCGACCAGATCCGAGATATCGGCCTTTTTTTCCACGAGATCGGCGTAACGGCGCGCTTCCCGGATTGAGGCCCGGTCTGCTTCCAGGTCGGCATGCGGCTTGAAGATGATAAAGGCATCCGGGTTTCTTTCCCGAGTTCGCCGCAACAAAAGCAGATTGCGTTCCGAGGCGGCGGCCTCTTCAACCCGTCCGGCCTCGCCGGGCACCAATACTGTTTTCCGGCCTTTCGGGACTGCGATCGTCCGTGATTTGTCCGGATCGTCTTTCAAATCGTGGATCCGGGCGAGCCGGTCGAGAAGAGCAATCCCGCGGCTCATTTCCTCGGCGCTCAGTTCATAATTCTGGAGCAGTGCCTCCAATCGGCTCGGACCAGCCGCATCGTCATGCGGCCCCAGATCATCGGCCGTGAGCATGGCAGCCGGTGGGAGCACGGCCTCAAGACCGGCAAAGCACAGGAAGTCGTCATCCATGTGCAGCAGGTCGACACCTCTGTCGCGGCAGGCTTGCTCCAGTGAGCCCGCGCCCAGCCCGCCGGCAGACAGGATAACGCCACCCAGCCCGGCCGCGGCGGCCAGAGCTTCGGCATCGTTGTCGTGCCAGGTCACCGGTCCACCGTCTCCGGCAAATGCAGCGGAGATAATGGGACGGCCGCCTGGTGCCCCCCCGAAACAATGGACAGGCCGGTCGTTTTCCGCCCTGCGCGTTTCAATGAGGCGCAGGATGTCCAAAGCGCCAGGCGCATCGATCACACCCTGGTGGTAAGGCTCGAACCAGGCTGTATTTTTTTGCAGGAGCGGTCCGATCACGCGATCAAGCTCCAGTTGGGATCCGGCGCAGGCATCGGCCAGTATACGCCAGAAGCCATCCGGCTCGGCATCGGGAAGCCCACCGGTCTCCAGGAGGATCTGCAGCGCCCGGTTTTCCGGGTCGGCGTCCTGCCGCCTCGCGCTGCCTTCATCCGCAGGCGGCAGACCACGCCACAGTTCGAGGATCGATGTGTCAACCTTGCGCCCGGCCTGCAGAGCGCCGGCGAGCAATGCCCGGATCGCCGCTTCGCCGGCGTGCTCGTAGCGTGACAGGATCGTCGCCTTGAGCATGACATAGGAAAATGAGGACGGTGACGCCTTGGAGTGCAACGGCAACGGGCCCGGTATGACCAGGCAGAGCGACTTCCCGTTGGCCAGCGCCGCGCGCCGCGCCGTATCGAAGGTTTCCTGATTAAGGTCGCAGATCACGAAATCAGCCGCCTCGGCTGTCTCTGCCAGCGATACGCCCAGCCCCCCGGCAATCCTGCTTTCGAAACCCGGTTGTCCTCCGGAAACGATCAGGCCGCTCAGCGCCGTGTCCGCGGCCGCCGGCACGCTCAAAGCGGAACTCCGAGCGCTCTCGCCCGCTCAAGGCGCGGCGGTGGATCGATGTAGGCGTCCGGCTCGTTGAGGCTGCGATCCAGGATCCGCTTGGCGATGTTTTTTGCAGCCACCGGCACGCCCTGCCGATTGTGGATCGAACCGCGGACCTGGATCGTCCCCGCGAGCGCGCGCAGGAAAGCATCAAGCAGCTCGGGGTCCGGCCTTTCCGGTTTCGTCCAGAACGTTTCCAGCGGAGCACGCGTTGTCAGACCGGCGATATCGTAATGCGCGGGAACCAGCGTCTTTACCGGCAAGCCCGCCTGCAACGCTTCAAGACCCGCTGTGGAATTCAAGGTCACCATGCCGGATGCGTGTTTGAACAAGGCGCCGAGGTTGCCGCCATCGAAGAAATGAACCCGGCCTTCAAGCCCATGGCGCACCACGGTCTCGCCAATCACCTTCGGCCAGTTTTCATAGCCCACGTCCAATGGATGGCTCTTCAGAACCAGATGCGCGGCCTCCGGCGCCGCTTGTGCGAAAGAGCTCAGCACCAGATCAATGACGTCCGCGAAGCTGTCATAGGGCGAATGGCGCCGCAGCTGGAAATCGCCTTCCAGCTGGAGCGGCAGGACGAAGAACGGAGAGCCGTTCTCCACCAGCTCGGCCAGCGCCACATCCGCTTCCCCGTTGCGCCGCGTCTCGCCCAGTAGCCGGATTGCCCCGCGCAGGTATTCCGGGACCGGGTGGTAGATCGTATGGCGCTGATAACTTGGATAAAGTGGCTTCAAGATGACATTCGCCAGGTTGTAGATCACGTCGGGAACGGTCTGCAGATAGAAGGAGCCGGGAAACATTGGCGTGAAATCGACATCGCCAACCTCATCCGCGATCCGCCGGACACGGACCGGATCGTCAGGGAAATGGCTAAGTGTCGACAAACCGTTCTTCTCCAGGGTCATCCAGCCGGGACGCAGATAACCGAGTTCGGTCACGGCGATCTGAATGCCCTGTTGTTTGGCGCAGTTTATGGCGAGACGATGGTAGAGGCGCTGATCCCCGTGGAGAACCAGATCGGTGATGCGGTTATCGGCCAAAAAACGGCCTATGAAGTCCGGCCAGTCCGACAGCCGTCCGCGAAAGGATGTGCAGTCCGGGCCGTGCCAGTGCAGCCAGTCACCCGCACACAGGTTGATACGGAAAACGTCATGGCCGGCTTCGCGGATGCAGTCTCCGATCTGGCGGAAGAGCGGCGATAACGGCCCCTGCAGGAACAGAACCCTGCGGCGGCCCGGCGCTGTCGGGTCATTCCCGCCAGGCATGGGACCACAATTCGGTCTTCGAGCGGCTGGCCATCTGCTCGGCAAAGGTGGTGGCTATCCCCATCTGCCTGGCCTTTTCAAGACGCGGCGGGACCTCGCAGAGAGCGCCGGGGAGATTGACGGACCCTTCCGCCAGCTTGCGCGCCATGTCCCTCGCCCCGGCCCGCCGCCCCTGGTCGGTATAAAAGCAGCCCTTGACCTGAATGGTCCTGGCCAACAGACGCTCGAGATCCTCAACCAGGTTGTTGTCGGGACGCGTCCCGTCCTTCCAGAACTCATCCAGCGGTTTCTGGCAGGTGAGCCCGGCTATGTCGTAGAGCGCGATGCCCAGAACCTTGGTCGGACATTTGGCGCGCAGGGCATGAATGCCGGTGGTGCTGTTGATGGTCAGCGCGCCTGCCGCGTTGCGCAACAGGCGATCCAGATTGCCGCCGTCGATGACATAGACACGCTTCTTGACGCCGTACTTCCGCGCAAGCTTGCGCAGGATCTTCCGCCAGGGCTCGATGCCGTTATCGAGGGGATGCAGCTTGAACACCAGATGGGCCGCGACGGGCGCCACCTTTGCAAAGGAACGGATAACCTCCTCCGCGGCATCGGCGATATGATCGTACGGAGAATTGTAGCGCAGCTGGTAATCGCTCTGCAGCTGAAGCGGAAACACGAAATAGGGGCAGCCGGCTGCGATCACGTCATCGATCAGGTGGGCCGCATTCCGGTTGCGCCGCTTTGCGAGGAGAAGCCGGGGAATGTTGCTGAGATAATCCGGCAGCGGGTGGTACAGCTTGTCGCGGACGAACTTCGGAAAAAACAGCTTGAACAGGACGTTCGACATATTGAACGTCACCTCGTTCACCGCTTCGGCGTAAAACGGATAGGTATAGAGCCTGCGCCGGTCGGGCTCCGGAAGACCTTCCGCCGCAGCCCTGATCCGGTCGGGGTCGTTCGGAAACCGCGAGTGCGCGGACATGCCGTTTCGCTCAAGCGTAATCCAGTCCGGCCGCAGATAACCGAATTCATAGGCGGTACATGTCAGGCCGAGATCTGCCCCGACCTCGGCCGCTGCCACGTGATATGGCATCCGGTCTGCGTAGTAGACGATGTCGGTGACGCTGTTGTCGAGGCAGAAGGTCTTCAGCCAGCTCTGCCAGTCTCCCAGCGAGCCACGGTAGGACGTACAGCGGCGGTCGTGCCAGAAAAGCCAGTCGCCTGGGCACAGATTGATGCGCAACGTCCGGCAGCCGAGAAGGTCCAGCTCGTCTGCAACGGTCCGGGCGAAGATGCCAGGTGGCCCCTGCAGGAACAGGAATACCTTTGAAGCCGGCTGTCCGTTCGCTACCACCTTGCACCTGTTACCCGAATTGCCGTCCCCTCTCTTGTCGAAGCGTTCGCGGCTCTGCCTTAAACGTCGTTACTGAAAGTTGTTGCTGATACCCTGGACGGTCGAGACGTTGCTGATCAGCGGAGCGATGATCTGCAGGAACTTGCCGAACTCGGCAGTCGGGTGGTTCGCGACATACAGAATATCCTTGTCCCGCATCTCGAAGAAGCGCGCCAGGAAGAAACCTTTCGCATCCAGCAGGCTCAGCCTGTAGACGACCGGCACACTTTTCTCGTTCCCCAGCTTGTTCGCGATATCAGGACGCAATTCGCGAACGAGATCCGTGTCTTCAAACCGGAACAGGAAGATGCCGGCGGCATCGGCACGATAGTCGTTCAGACCGCCAACGGTTGCAAGCGCTTCGGCAAGAGTCACACTCTTGGTTTTGAACGGAACAAGCTGATTGGCCTTCACCGCACCGAAAGCAGAGAATGTCCGCGGCCGGTGCGACAACAGGATGGTGTCGTTCGGCGCGATCAGAACGTTGTTTTCCGGATAGTCGATCAGATGTTCCATCCGGGTCGTCCCGGCACGATTGCCCCGCTTCAGGGTAACGACGGTTTCATAGGTCGCCTCACGGGAACCGCCGGCCGTGGCCACCAGATCCAGAAGGTGAGTGTTTCGCAACGGCAACGGATAGACGCCTGGCGCTCCGACGTCGCCGACCACCACAGCAGTCGCACTGAGCTTGTCTTTCAGGCTGACCAGAACCTGGGGTTCGACCGCCTTGCCGACAAGGTTTTTCTGGATCGACAGGCGCAGTCCCTCGACGCTCAGGCCGGCTGCGCGGATCCGTCCCGCATAGGGGATGAAAATGTAGCCGGACTCGTCGATAACGACCGGAATGCTGCTGTTCCCGCTTTCGCCTCCGGCAAAAAGGCCGTCCTTGGACGCCTCCCAGATACCGACTTCAAGCGTGTCGCCAACGCCGAGCAAATAGCTCTTGTTACCCTGACCGACGCCATGGAATTCATTTGCGAACGCCAAAGGGCGATAACGCTTGATAATATCAATATTCGACGGACCGACCGGGATGATCGAATAGGCACCTTCCTGCGAATTGGCCTCGATATCCTGCGACGATATGTTCATCGAACCAGGACCTTCAGACGGAAGTGCCCCGCACCCCGCCAGAGCCGCTCCCAAAATTAAAACTGCGGAAAATCTCATACTAATTCTATTCCACCCGATCCGTTAGCGGTGTCGTAGCATGTGGAGTGTTCGCCTGTCCAAGATTGCTCGCCTAAAGTCCCCTGAGGAATTCCTTCTGTTGTTCTTCGGCAACAGTGAACCCCGTATTCCTTAATGTTTTGAGTCACTTCGTTTTTTTTGATTGCCGCGCAACCTGTTCCAGAACGACATTTCGCCGATTCTAAGTTAAGAATCACTCATTTTTCGCATTAGCAGATAGCAACCGCAGCCATTTGATTTCCGGAGCCATTGAATCATGCCGCCAAACCGCCAAGCACTTGAAAATGAAATTGCCGCCGCGTCCCAACGGCTTTCCGGCTGGCTGGTCGACTCGGCCTTCGGGAAATGGCATGCAAACGGCCACGATTCGGAACGCGGCACTTTTTTCGAAACTATCGATATCACAACGGGAGAAGCGACGGATACGCCTATCCGCACCCGTGTGCCGGCTCGGCAGATCTATTGTTTCTCGCAAGCAGGCAAACTCGGCTGGAACGGACCTTACCGGGAAATCGTCGCGCACGGCCTGAACTGGTACCTGGAGCATTGCAGAAATGCCGATACAAGCTTTGTTGCCGAGGTCGCCACAGACGGCAACCATGTCGATTCCGATTTCGATCTCTACAATCAGGCGTTCGCCCTTTTGGCATTTGCCCATGCAGGCCATGTCCTTGCCGAACGGCGGACCGATCTGTTCGCAGACGCCGCCGGCCTGCTAACCCTTCTGCGCGAGTCTTACGGACATCCGGCCTCCGGATTCCGGGAGGCCAATCCGGACCGTCTGCCGCTTCGTTCCAATCCCCACATGCACATGCTGGAGGCGGCACTTGCGCTGGAAGATGTCGGCGCAGGCAATATCTGGCGCGATCTCGCCGACGAGATCGCCCGCCTCGCCATGGACAAGTTCATTGACCCCATCTCGGGCGGGTTGCGGGAGTTCTTCAATTTCGACTGGACGCCTTTTGACGGTGAGCAGGGCCGCATCATGGAACCCGGCCACCAGTTCGAATGGAGCTGGCTACTGGTTCACTGGGGAAAATCCCGCAGCTGTTTCGAAGCCCTTGCCAAAGCCCGTCGCCTCTATCAGATCGGCCGAACCTATGGCGTTGACCCGAAACGCCAGGTCGCAATCATGACACTTCATGATGACTTTTCCGTCTTTAATCCTCTTGCACGCCTGTGGGGGCAGACCGAATGGCTCAAGGCAGCCATCGCGCTTGCGGAAATCTCCATAGGCTGCGAACGGGACGCCTATCTGGCTGACATCCTTCTCGCCACGAAGGCTCTGGAACGCTACTTCGAGGATGTCCCGACCGGGCTATGGAAGGACAAACTCGATGAAATGTATACATTCAAGGACGAACCTGCGCCCGCAAGCTCACTTTATCACATCGTCTGCGCAATTCTGGAGTTGTCGCACTTCTGTGAAAATTCTTGACCGGTCCTGACTTTTCCCTCCATACAGAAACGCGCCTGTCTAGAGCTATGGCTTTTAATGCCAATAACTCATGTATACACTCTTCCATGAGCGCCAAATTCTTTCTATAGAGTTGGCCACGTGGTTCACGAAATGACCGGTCCGGTCTCCCTGGGAGGAAAGAGCATGTCTCCGGCACGCATCATCGACGGCAAGGCCGTTGCCGAATCCGTACGCGAGGAAATCACCCGTCGCGCTGCAAACCTCGTGGAGGCCAAGGGCATCCGCCCCGGCCTTGCGGTCGTTCTCGTCGGCGAGGATCCGGCAAGTCAGGTTTATGTCCGCAACAAGGACAAAACGGCCGAAGCCTGCGGTTTTCATTCCGTGAAACATACGCTTGCCGCCGACACGCCGGAGGCAGACGTTCTTGCCCTCGTCGAGACACTGAACGAAGATCCGGCAATCCACGGTATCCTTGTTCAGCTTCCGCTTCCCGGACATATTGACGAGAGCAAGGTGCTGCGCCTGATCAGGCCGGAAAAAGACGTCGACGGCTTTCATCCCATCAACGTCGGTCTGCTGACGTCGGGCGAGCGCGAGCATGCCCTGGTGCCGTGCACGCCGGCGGGCTGCCTGGTGCTGCTCAAGCGCACGTTGGGCGGTAACCTTTCCGGCCTGTCCGCAGTCGTCATAGGCAGGTCGAATATCGTCGGAAAACCGATGGCCAATCTTCTTTTGCAGGAAAGTTGCACGGTAACGATTGCGCACAGCCGGACGAAAGATCTGCCGGCTGTCGTCAAGGGCGCAGATATCGTCGTGGCCGCCGTCGGCCGGCCGGAGATGGTGCGCGGGGACTGGATCAAGGCAGGCGCTGCGGTCATCGACGTCGGGATCAACCGTATTCCCGCGCCGAAACGCGGAGAAGGCAAGACCCGGCTCGTTGGCGATGTCGCATTCGAAGAGGCCCTTCCCCATGCCGGAGCGATCACGCCGGTTCCCGGCGGTGTCGGACCGATGACAATTGCCATGCTGATGGCCAACACGCTCACCGCGGCTCGCCGGCAACTCGGCCTGCCCGAGGAAGAACCGCTGTTCTAAACACCAGCGGAACATGTGACCGAACACCGGTTTCCCGGCACAAACCCGTCGGGAACCGTCATAGGTGCGACATTGTTCCGGCTGCTGTTGCAGAAGACATACAGGACATGTCAGGTTTAGGCTCTCATCCAAGGATATAATAAAACTCAGGGAGCCGAAGATGGCATTCGGATCAATTTCGCAGCAAGGTACAGACGGGTCGGACCCCAGCACCGACTACACGCTGGGTGAACGGATCTGCAAGGCACGCGATGCCGTCGGCCTGTCGACAGCGCAGCTTGCCAGAAGGCTCGGCATCAAGACGTCCACCCTGCAGGGCTGGGAAAGCGACCGGTCCGAACCGCGTTCCAACAAACTTGTGCTGCTTGCGGGCATCCTGAACGTCAGCCCGACCTGGCTTCTGGTCGGACGGGGCGCAGCTCCGATCCATGAAGACGAGGACGGCGCCAGTCTGGAAACCGTACGGATCGCACTCGACCGAATTCACAACCAGGCTCAGGCGCTTGTGGAGGACATCGAGCGGTTGAGGCGACGGATCGACGGAGACGTCAGCTAGCCGATACGCCTGCCAGCTTGCGCACCTCTTCCAGGATGCGGCAGGGGATTTCCATACCCGCACGCTCTGCCTTCGCACGGGCCTCGATGCGCCGGCTTCCTGGAAGGCGTGCGCCTTCAGCCGCTGCCATGGCGGTCATCAGCGCCGCGATACGCTCGCCATAGGCCCCGTTCGATGAAAGACCGGGATCGATCGCAATGATCGTCTGGCCGAGGTCGGGTGGATCCCCTTCTCCCGAAAAAAGTCCCGAAGCCTCAAAGCCGAAACTGGAGCCGACAAGAGCCGCTGCCATCACTTCCACCATCATCGCCAGTGCCGCACCCTTGGCGTCTCCGATCGGCAGCATCGTTCCGACCATTGCAGCGGACGCATCGGTGGTCGGATTGCCGTCCTTGTCCAGAGCCCACCCCTCGGGGATCGGCCGGCCCGCCTTTTCCGCGGCCATGATCTTGCCCTTGGCAACCCTCGAGACAGCCAGATCGATCACCAGGGAAGGCGCGCCCGGAACCGGCGCAGCAAAGGCGATCGGATTGGTTCCGAACAGGGGCTCCTTCGCCCCCCACGGAGCGATCGATTTCGGCGCATTCCCGAAAACAAGAGCAACAAACCCTTGCTCGGCAAGGCGTTCGCAATGCAGCCCGCCCTGACCGAAATGATGGGAGCGCCGGACCGCTGCCATGGCGATCCCGTTCCGGCGGGCCATATCCGGCAGGGCGTCGAGCGCAAGATCCAGCGCCGGATAGGCAAAGCCGAACGCGCCATCGACCCGAACCAGTGATCCGGTGACCTGTTCCAGCGTCGGCCGGGCGAAACCGTCCACCTTTCCCGACTGCGCCTGTGCCGAATAGGACGGGACACGCGACAGACCATGCCCCGGCTGGCCGGCGGCTTCGGAAGCGACTAGCGCGCCAGCGACCCTTGCGGCTGTGTCGGGCGCGGTTCTGTTGGCAATGAGGGCCGCTGTTGCAAGTTCCTGTGCGGCATCAATCGAAATCAGTTCTGTCTCGGCCATGGGATCCCGATATCTGCAAAGGGATGGGTGAAGGGATTTTCGCTCTATCACGACTTGAACCCGCCTGCGACGGCTTTAGAGCGAGCCGCGGTCAAATGGTTCAATTTAACCGCGGCTTGCACTAGGTGTACCGCTGGCCGCGAATCCGGCTTGCATGGCGAAGGCGCCTCCTTCTATCAAGTTGCCACCGGGGTCCTGCAGACGCATGACCCTTCATCAGCAAAAAAGGCGCGACCGCGCCGAAGGGAGCAAGGGATGAGTTTTGATCCGTCCTTGAAAAAGGAAGCTGTGTTCATTGCCGGCGAATGGGTAGGCGCCGATAACGGAGAGACGATCGAGGTCACCAATCCGGCGACCGGAGAGGTAATCGGCACCGTTCCGAATTGCGGCCGCGCCGAAACCGCCCGCGCCATCGAAGCCGCACATCAGGCCTTCGGCTCCTGGAAAAAATTGACTGCGGAAGCCCGCTCCGGACTGATGCAGAAGCTCTGCGACGAGATCATGGCCAACATCGACGATCTCGCCGAACTGCTTACCACCGAAATGGGCAAGCCGCTCGCCGAAGCCAAAGGCGAGATCGCCGGCGGCGTGAAATACATTCGCTTCTTCGCAGAGGAAGCCAAGCGCGTTTACGGCGATGTCGTCCCTTCGCCATGGGGCGACCGGCGTATTCTGGTAACCAGGGAACCGGTCGGGGTCGCCGGGGCGATCACGCCATGGAACTTCCCGAATTCGATGATCGCACGCAAGCTGGGCGCGGCCCTTGCCGCCGGCTGCACAATCGTGATCAAGCCGTCGGAGTTCACCCCCTACTCCGCACTCATCTACGGCATAATGGCCGAAAAGGCCGGCATTCCGGCCGGTGTGATTAACATCCTGACCGGCGATGCCGCCGAAATCGGCGCGGAGATGTGTGAAAACCCGCACCTGCGCAAGATCACCTTCACCGGCTCCACTCGCGTCGGCAAGCTGCTGGCCTCCAACGCCGGCAAGCACATGAAGAAAATCTCCATGGAACTGGGCGGCAACGCGCCTTTCATTGTCTTCGACGATGCCGATCTCGACCGGGCGGTTGCCGGCGCCATCGCCTGCAAGTTCCGCAATTCCGGCCAGACATGCGTTTGCGCCAACCGTCTCTATGTCCAGGCAGGCGTCTACGATGCCTTCGCCGCCAAGCTGAAGGCAGCCATCGAGGCAGAGCTGAAGCCCGGTAACGGTCTGGAAGCAGGGATCACACAGGGTCCGCTCATCAACGAGGCCGCGATTGCCAAGGTCGACGCCCATCTGAGCGACGCGGTCGCCAAGGGCGGCACGGTCGTCACCGGCGGCAAGCGCTTCGGCAATGTCGGGACGTTCTTCGAGCCGACCATGGTGACCGGCGCTACGGCCGATATGAAGGTCGCTCGCGAAGAAACCTTCGGCCCACTTGCAGTTCTGTTCAAGTTCGACACGGAAGAAGAGGCGATCGAACGGGCCAACGACACCGAATACGGCCTGGCCTGCTATTTCTACAGCCAGGATCTCGGGCGTGTCTTCCGGGTCATGGAAGGGCTTGAATACGGCCTCGTCGGCGTCAATGAAGGGGTGATCACCACCGAGGTGGCGCCCTTCGGCGGCGTCAAGGAAAGCGGTATTGGCAATGAAGGCTCCAAATACGGCCTCGACGACTATCTGAATGTCAAATATTCCTGCATCGGCGGCCTCGGCCTCTGAAGCAAGGCGTACGGATCTCAAAAGGCCGGGCAGTTCGCTCGGCCTTTTGTTCATTCGGCCATGGAATTCGGCCTGACCGATTACGCTGCCATCTTAAGCAGGTTTTCGATTTCCGAAGCGGGCACCGGACGGCTGTAATAATAGCCCTGACCGACGGTGCAGCCGAGGTCGAGCAGCATTTTCCGGTGTTCGATCGTTTCAATGCCTTCGGCAACGACGGTCATGCCGAAGGCCTCTGCCATGTCCACCACCGCCTTCACGATCGCTATATTCGCCGGATCCTTTTCCATATTCGCGACGAAGCTGCGGTCGATCTTGATCTTGGCAAACGGGAACCTGAGGATATAGCCGAGACCGGAATATCCTGTTCCAAAGTCATCCATCGCCAGTGAGCAACCGAGCTTACGTAGCTTTGAAATGGTTTTTTTCAGGTCGGTGCTCTCGTCGATGAACAGAGACTCAGTGACTTCCAGGTCCAGCCGGTTCGCTGCAAATCCTGTTTTATCAAGCGCCGCTTTCACAGCTCCGGGCAGATCGCTGCGGGTCAATTGAACGGCGGAAACGTTGACGGCGAGCCGCAACGGGCGCCTCCACATGCAAGCATCGCGCATCGCCTGTTCCAGCACCCAGGCGCCCAGTTCGATAATACGGCCGCTTTCCTCTGCAATGCTGATGAATTCCAGCGGCGAAATCATGCCAAGTTCGCGGTGTTTCCAGCGGATTAGAGCTTCGACGCCTATCACTTCTCCGGTCGCAATATCGACCTGCGGCTGGTAAAGCAGCCGCATTTCATCGCGCTCCAACGCTCTGGCAAGCTCGACTTCCAGCTTCTGGCGGCGGTTGACCCCCTCTTCCATGGTCTTGTCGAAACCGACGATCTCTCTCGCCAGCCCGGTCTGTGCCCGCGACAGGGCATTTCGCGCCTGACGCAGCAATGTGTCCGGGTCCTTGATTTCGCCGTAGGCGATCGTGTAGCCGACGTTGACGGTTACCGGGATCCTGTTGCCGCCGATATCGTATTCTGTTGCGATGGCATCGCGCAGACGGAGCGCAAAGTCGCCCGGCGCGGCGGACGTGTCGTCGATCCAAGCCAGGCAAGCGAAACTGTCATCGCCAATCGATGCCGCAAGATCGTTTGCTTCGAGAAAGCCGGTCAATTGACGGGCAATTTTTTTCCGAAGTTTGTCCGTATAGGAAAACCCGAGGGACGCAGTGATCCGGTCCAGGTCTCTCACGGAAAAAATCGCAAGGATGCATGGCTTTTGCTGCAGGTTCATCGGCAGAAGATGTTGGGCAATCCCGCCAACGAAACTGTTTCTGTTCAACAGGCCGGTCAAGGGTTCGACTTTCGCCAGATAGGCAAGCTTTTCGTTCGCCAGCCGTTCCTCCGTGACATCCCTGCAGGTGAGAGAGGCCAGAGAAACCGCTGAATGCTCCTTGACCCCCTCGTCCGAGATGTCGAGGTGCGAAGATCCCGTCGCGATGAATTCGATTATCTTCTGCTCACCGGACCTGTCGTTCAGCTTCACGGTTTTCATTTTCGGCTTGGCCGCAGCCGGGGCGGATTCATCGAGCACCGACGCGGCGGCTGCAACCATTTCGGCAGGCAGATAATCAGACGCCTTCACGCCGGGTTTCAAACCGGCGGGAAACATGCCCATGGCGGTTCGGCTGGCCGCAACGATATTCCGTTCGGAATTGATCACGACAATGGCGTCGAAACTGTCGTCAAAGACCTGTCCGAGCATCCGCCGGCTGTTTTGGGTCTGGGCGCGGGCGATGCGCAGGAGAAACTGGTGGAATCCGATCTGCTTCAGCACCAGGTGCAGTCCGGCGAGCAGAAGCGCCAGCTGAGCCGGGCCGGTCTGCAGAATGAAAGGATAGCGGGACTGGATCAGCAAGCCCACCAGCTCCAGGCCGACGGAGATAGCAGCGAGAGCGGCGAGACGCTTTTTCCAGTTGGTGTCGATTGCAAGGATCAATGGAAATGCAAGAACAAGCGCAAGGGCGAGAAGCAGGTCGCCATTCGTTCTGGAAAGCGCCCTGTTCTGGAGGATGGATTCGCCGGCAATGGCCTGGATAACGCTTCCCGGAAGCATGCCGTAGACAGGGACCGGAAAAATGTCCCTCAGTTCCTGTGCACTCGCACCAACAACAACCTTCTTTCCCTGGAAGGTGCCTTCGGGAAAGGCCCCCTTGAGGACGTCCGTAAACGAAACCTTCGTCAATCGCGACGGGTCGATGCTGTAGTCGATCCAGAACATGTCAGCCGAAGGGCCGGATGCATCTCCGAGCAGGGCAGAGAGGGAAAGTTCCGAAACACCATCGATCACCTCCCCTAAATAGCTGCGCCAGACTCTGCTGTCGGCTTCGATCGGGACACTGACGACAACCGGCCATGACACATCCAGGAAACGGTCAATCGGGCGGTTGATCATCATGTCACCGCTATTGGCATCGGTGTGGCCTGACTTTTGAGAGAACATCGCAAGGCTGACGATACCGTTTGCCCGCTCCATTGCGGAGGCGAAAGCCGCATCGTCTTCCGCAGTACTGACAGCGCTGAAATCAATATCGAAGGCGATCTGTTCCGCCCCACCTTCAACAAGCCTGTCGATCAGGTCTCCATACAAACGGCGGGGCCACGGCCAGATGCCGGCATCAGAAAGGCTTTGAGCATCGATATCGACGATGACGATTTTGCCGCTCGGTTCGCGTTGTAGCAATTCAAAGCGAAACTCTGTCAAAAACCGGGTCATCCCCGAGGTTACGCCAACGAAGTTACATAGGAGGACAGTCAGTGCGATGCCGCACAAAACAGCGACGGCTGGCGCTAGCGAGCCCCGTCGACGACCGGATGCCAGGGATGAAACGGACGCGTAAAATGACCTCACCCCCGATCATCTCCCATTGCCATTGCCATTGCCGTTACCGTTCGCATTGCCGTTGCTGTTACCGGTGCTGCGGCTGATACCGCCGTTCCCGTTCCCGTTGCCGCTATTGCCGTTGCCGTTGCCGTTGCCGTTTCCGTTCCCGTTGCCGTTGCCGTTGCCGTTGCCGTTGCCGTTGCCGTT
>SWCE01002055.1_pt1 | contig 24141 bp, 21 predicted proteins | sample 4690061 | NCBI WGS metagenome assembly SWCE01 (sample SAMN10267279, study PRJNA491770) | bioreactor metagenome | isolation source: DHS bioreactor inoculated with subseafloor sediment | place: Japan: off Shimokita Peninsula | collected 2012-10
CCCCCCAATTCCTCACAGTTTCAGTTCTCTAGCGGTGGAGACAGGTGTTGGAAAGTTTGAGGCTCGGCAAAAACGGAAAAGGTGACGGCTTTGTGTCATTTTTTCTTGCTGACGATGCCAATCCAACTGCACCTTAGCGACGATTATATCTCCCCGATCTCTGGAATAGAAATGGACGCAATATGCGTTGTAGCAGGCGCCGCCAGATTGGGGGGAGATGACCTCGGCAACGTTGAGCTGTCTTACCGGGCCTGGCGCTACCCCACTGCAATCGATGGATCGCTAAAATTACAGCAAATCCGTGAGCTCCCCATTCACCCTGTTTCCGTGATTGTCTGGCCTTGTGGCGGGACTTTGCTAGGGTGATCGAATCGGCGCTGAGAAGGCGTCGTGTCGGGTTGGGTGATTGCTCTATTGAGAGGCGGTCGCCCCTGTGTTTGCACCACAGAGACGACCTGACCACATCAACCCTGGGTTAGCAGGAGCTGAGTATGGCTATCCATACGCTTAGCGCGCTTGCGCGCATTGTTGAAGACGGCGTGCTGTCTTTTTCCCTCTCTCTTTCTTTCATCGCCGCGACGCCCACCTTCGGCCTCGCCCCCGCTCTCCAGAACGCGGGAGGTGTGCAATGAAGGTGCTCGTCATTCTTGTCGACGGTTTCGGCGCTTTCCGCTGCGGCCATGTGCGCAACCCATCCGCGTTGCGGCGCGCGGTTTTCCTTGAGACCGGCGAGGCCCAGATCGTCTATCTCGGCGCTGCCATGTCGACGGTGCCGACGGCCGAGCTGCTCACCCGTCTCAAAACCCGTGTGCTGCCGCGTTTTGCGGCCGGCCCGAGCCTGCGCGACGATGCCTGGTTCCAGCTCCGCGTCGAAATTGAGCGGCTGCGCATGCCCATTATCATGGCCATCAAAAAGCGCCTGCGCGCCATTTAGATCGGGCAAATGAGCGGACACAGTACTCCCGGGAGGCAAATGCCAGTCGTGTGCATGGATGGCGGGCCGTTTCGGCAGATCCCGCAGGAGGCCGCTCACGAGGTGTCGGGTTCGTCCTCGATGTCGGACGCAAAATCCTCGGACGGCTCGTCGGTGAAGAGCGGGATGTCGTCATCGACGTAGTCGAGTTAGAACTCACCCGGTTCGGGCGAGGGGTCGTCATCGTAAGGCTCATCGGCCTCCGAAAAATCCTCAGGCCGCGGGTCGTCATCGGGTTCAAAGGCGAGCGCACCGGCGAGCGCGTCCGGATCGGCGTCGGGTTCAACGGATAGCGCCGAAGCGGGACTGAGGCGGTCGACGAGCGTGGCGATGGGCATGGTGAGCGCCTCCGCTATGCCCGGCGCATCGATGGAGTCGTTCGCACGGACTGCATCGGCAATTGTGCGGACATGATGGAAGTAAACCCGTGGGATCTCGTCCATTGCATCAAAGCCGGGCTCGCCCGCGCCGGTCTCGTCCGTGCCGAAGGCCGCGGCGGCAAGAAACAGCCGATCGTCTACTGCCGCGCGCGCCGTCGCGATGATCAGGTGCGCCAGGGTTGGGGTCTGGGCGGCGTCGATGAGCAGCGCCGTGCGGGCCGGGGCGCAATGGGTGTAGAGCGGGTGTTGCGACCGGAATCCATCCACGTCCTGGTTCGCCGAAAGGCCCTTGGCCCCACCCAAGCCGCTTTGATGCTTTAGGTCGCGGCGTAATCCGCGCCGTTCGAAAATGTCGAGGTCAACCTTTTGAGCTAGTGCTGTCTTGTCGCGCCAGTGATATGTAGGCAGGCTGGGCCCTCATCGCGTAGCTGGACTTCCCGCGTCTTCTCCATTTCGGCGAGCGATCAGAAAACCGGATGGGCCGACCACATAGCAAGGCGCAGTCTGGGCATTTTGGGCAAGGGAATGCATGTGGCAGAGGTGGAATCAGTGAAGGATTCTCAAAGACTCTCTGGGAGTCTTAGAGAACCTCCCCACACAGTCTATATTCAATAAATGCGTTTCAGATTTTCGGATTGTTGTTGCAGTCTGAAGAGGTAACGGGGGTGTTCGGGCCTCATCGTGAGCAAACCAAAAAAGGCGGGACTCCGACATCCTCGGGGAACACCTGTCAAGATGCGATGACCTACCGGCAAATGTCCGCATACTCCTTGGACATCTTGAATGTGGTCAAGGGTGTTCCCGGGCGCTCGGATTCAGAAACCTGCCAGCACCGGTCGCCAGAACTTCGACGAAAAACCCACTCGATTCCGTCATGTTCGCGGAGGGTTGTCCGCCAGATGACGCGCAATGTGGCGGATGGGTGCCCCCACGCTGATAGAATGCTTCGGGATAATGAAGGACCGCGCGAATGGCAGGTCCCGTTCCATCGAGGCTCTCCCGCTGGATGTTTGGCAAATTGATGCTTCGTCACTTTAAATGTGGGTCCGTGCGCGAGATACTAGCCGCCGCAAAGGCGATCTTGGGTGGCGCAGGCGGCCAGAGCGGGTGGTCGCGATACCTACAAGTTCTACCGGCCATTTGCTCAGCGTGGGGCGTCGCAGATGTTGATGGCGCAGTGGAATGGACCGGTGCCGATCATATCTGAAAGAAGGCGGTCTGCTAGTCGCCAATCGGATGTCGCAAACCTTGCCACGGAACACTTGGTCCGTCCAGCTGAACTGCATTTACACTGGATCGCGGTGACAGGATGATTGCGCAGGCGACGGTTTTGGTCTAGCCACACGGCGGACGCGATACTGAACGGGATTCAATGAGCGAGACATCTCTGAAGTTTGGAACGAGCGGGCTGCGTGGCCTCGCGGCAGAACTTGCGGGCCCGCCGGCGTTTACCTACGCGACTGCGTTCCTGGAGGTGCTTGCCGGGCGCGGCCAACTGCAATCTGGAGGACCTGTTGCGATTGGCCGGGATCTCAGGGATACGAGCCCTGAGATTGTCGGCCTTGTGGCAGCCGCCATAGTCGAACGGGGCTTCGAACCCCTCGACTGCGGTGCGCTCCCCACTCCGGCGTTGGCTCATTTTGCGAACTCGATTGACGCTCCGGCCATCATGGTCACAGGCAGTCACATTCCCGAGGATCGCAACGGGCTGAAATTCTACCGGCCCGATGGGGAGATCGACAAGGAAGACGAGGCTTCCATCTCGCGTCGAATCGGCACCATTTCTGCCCCGGCCACGATAAAGGCACCGGATTTACCCACCACCCCACAAGCTCTGGCGCAGTATGAGCGCCGCTACCGCGAATTCTTGGCGGCAGACGTTCTGCGGGGGCTGCGTGTTGGCGTTTATCAGCATTCATCGGTGGGACGCGATCTCATCGTCAGGGTCCTTGAAGAACTGGGAGCCGAAGTGACGGCGCTGGCCCGATCTGACAGGTTTGTTCCCGTCGACACGGAGGCCTTGCGTCCCGAGGACATTGCTCTCTTGGCCGAGTGGGGTCAGACAGCCAAATTTGATGCAATCGTATCAACCGATGGCGATGCCGACCGGCCCCTAATAACTGATGAAGCCGGACGATTCGTTCGGGGCGACCTTGTTGGTGCCCTGACGAGCAGATGGCTTGGTGCCCGCACCATTGTGGTTCCTGTTACGGCCAATTCGGCGCTTGAGGCCTCGGGTGCGTTCGGCAGTGTCGTCCGGACGCGAGTGGGCTCGCCCTACGTGATCGAAGCCATTCAGCGGGAAGTATCAAATAATTCCGGGGCAGTGGTCGGCTTCGAGGCAAACGGTGGCGTGCTCCTTGGAACTGCCGTTGCCAAAGAGGGTCGCCAGTTGGAGGCCCTGCCCACGCGCGACGCATTGCTGCCAATCCTCGCCATTCTCTGCTCAATGGCTGAACGGCAACAAAGTCTGTCAAAACTGTCCGCGGAGTTCGGCTTTCGAAGTGCCGTTAGCAACCGGCTAACCAACATTCCCGCACAAGCCAGTGCAGCCTTCATGTCTAGCTTGAACCAACTCGATGCCGTGCCGGATGTCGGCCCCATCGTGGAGGTGACACAGATCGATGGAACGAGACTGGTCTTTGGCAATGGCGAAATCATGCACTTTCGAGCATCGGGTAATGCGCCGGAATTGCGTTGCTATGTCGAGGCGGATGACGAAGAGCGTGCGCACGGCCTTCTCCGGACCGGACTTGCGTTTGCTCGACAGCGAATTGAAAACCAGGAGATACGATGAGACTTGTTCCCACTATAGTGAGTGGCGGGGCTGGATCCCGATTGTGGCCCCTTTCGAGGGAAGCTCATCCCAAACCTTTCGTTCAGCTGCCCGACGGAACAACGCTTATAGGACGGACATATAAGCGCGCAGCTCAGTTGGGCGGTGCCGATGAGATTTTGACAGTTACGAATCGCGATCACCTGTTCCTCACGTCGGACGCTTATGAGGAAGCCGATGCGGGCGAGCGGGTAAACACCTTCCTTCTCGAACCGTTCGGTCGCGACACCGCGGCGGCCATTGCACTCGCCACCCGGCATGTTTTTGAGACGTTCGGACCAGAGGCCCAGCTTCTCATTCTGCCGGCCGATCATCTAATAGCCGATGAAGCGGCATTTGCAGCTGCAATTGCGCGAGGACAGCAGCTGGTTGCGGACGACGATCGCATCGTGACTTTTGGCATTACTCCAGAGTCGGCCGAAACCGGTTATGGCTATCTGGAAGCGGATGGAAGTTGGGTTCAGAAATTCGTTGAGAAGCCCGATGCTGTTAAGGCGCAGGAATTTCTATCCAGCGGGAGGCACTACTGGAACTCCGGCATGTTCCTGTTTTCGGCGCGGGCAATGATTGAGGCGATGGAGCTCCTTTGTCCCGAGATTCTGGCCGGAGCCACCGTGGCCTTGGCGCAGGGCAAAGCTGGTACGGTCGGGGCCGGAAAGACGATCGAGATCGCCCGGGAGCCTTTCTCGGGCACACCTGCCATTTCGATTGACTACGCCGTGATGGAGAAGCTGCCCCAACTCGGGTTTGTGCCAATGGATTGTGGCTGGTCCGATATCGGCTCCTGGGCCGCCATCGCCGAGTTGGTAGAGCCCGATCAGAATGGCAATCGTTCTCTTGGAGAAACAATCCTCGAAGATACCCGCGACTGCTATGTGCACGCCGAGGACAGGCTCGTCGGTTTGGTGGGTGTTTCCGATCTGATTGTTGTCGATACCCCCGACGCCCTCCTTGTTGCTCACCGGGACCAGGCACAACGCGTAAAAGCGGTCTACAATCACCTCAGATCAGACGGCCACGAGGCAGCCAAACTCCATCGCACAGCGCATCGTCCCTGGGGAACGTATACGGTCCTTGAAGAGGGCGCCGGGTTCAAGATCAAGAGGATCGAGGTAAAACCGGGACAACGACTTTCCCTGCAGGCGCACCATCACCGTTCCGAACATTGGGTGGTCGTTTCAGGCACCGCAAAGGTCGTAAACGGTGAGCGGGAGATTCTGCTCTCAACCAATCAATCGACCTACATCCCGTGTGGATTCAGGCATCGACTTGAGAACCCGGGGATTCTGCCGCTTGTGCTGATCGAAGTGCAAAGCGGCGAATATCTGGGTGAGGACGACATTGTGCGATTTGAAGATATCTACGGTCGCGGTTGAACGGACAGGCAATTACAGAATGACAAAAATAGCTTTGGTAACCGGCGTAACCGGTCAGGACGGGGCCTACCTGTCGCAGTTTCTTCTCAGCAAGGGCTATGAGGTGCATGGCCTCTTGCGTCGGAGCGCCTCTGCTGACGTTGTCGATGCACGGCTCAAATGGCTTGGTATCAATGGTGATATCGTCCTGCATGACGGTAATCTAACGGATCTCTCAGGTCTCGTTCGGGTACTGCAGACCGTCAAACCGGACGAGGTCTACAATCTGGCGGCGCAATCATTCGTGAAATCATCCTGGCAGCAGCCGCTGCTGACCGGACAGGTCACGGGTATGGGCGCTGCCAACATGCTGGAAGCGGTTCGCCTAGTGGACCCTTCGGTCCGGTTTTATCAGGCCTCATCGTCGGAGATGTATGGACTGATCCAGGAGCCGATTCAGTCTGAAACGACACCGTTCTATCCGCGCTCTCCCTATGCGGCCGCAAAGCTTTATGCGCACTGGATGACGGTAAACTACCGGGAAAGCTTCCACATGCACGCTTCAAGCGGCATTCTTTTCAATCATGAATCTCCGCTGCGTGGCATCGAGTTCGTTACGCGCAAAATCACCGATGGTGTGGCTCGCATCAAGCTGGGTCTTGCTGACAAGCTCGCTCTCGGAAATCTCGATGCAAAGCGCGATTGGGGACATGCCAGAGATTACGTGAAGGCTATGTGGCTCATGCTGCAGCAGGACAAGCCCGACGACTATGTGATCGCAACCAGCCGGACCGCCTCCGTCCGAGAATTCTGCCAACTGGCCTTCGGCCATGTGGGGCTGAAGATGGAAGACTACGTTGTAGTAGACGATCGGTTCCTGCGGCCGGCCGAGGTGGATGTCCTCCTGGGAAATCCGGCCAAGGCGAAGCAGAAGCTGGGTTGGGCACCGGAGACCTCGTTGGAAGACCTCGTAGGCGAGATGGTTGAAGCCGATCTTCAACGCCTGAGAGGTCGAGAACATTTGTAAGCGTGTTCCAGAGGCAGGCTCAATGCGCGTTCTGATCACCGGAGGAGGAGGATTTGTAGGACCGCATGTGGTGCAGGCCCTGCGGCAGGTTTTCGGCGACAGGGCTGGCCTCATCGTGACGTCCAAAGGTGCGGACTATGCGGGCACGCAAGGACTGCATACACTAGACGTTACCGACCGGGAGGCCGTGCGTGCGGCGATCGAACAGTGGCAGCCCGCGCATGTGATCCATCTCGCCGGGATTGCCGCGCCGCGTGCGGCCGCAGCCGACCCGGATCGGGCCTGGCGCGTCCATGTCTGCGGTGCTCTCAATCTCGCGCACGCCATTCTGGACAAGGCCCCGCATTGTCAACTGATCCATGTTGGCTCCGGCCTCATCTATGGCGACACCGCCCGCTCGGGCGCACCTCTTGACGAGAATGCGGTTCCGGCGCCGCTGGACGACTATGGTGTGACCAAGGCTGCCGCGGACCTAGCGATCGGGGCTTTGGCGCAGCGCGGTCTACAGTCGGTCCGCTTCCGGCCTTTCAACCATGCAGGGATGGGGCAAAGCGAAGACTTTGTCGTGCCCGCCTTTGCCATGCAGATTGCCCGCATTGAAGCGGGGCTCGCGAAGCCGGTACTGCATGTTGGCAACCTCGATTCCGAGCGTGACTTTCTAGATGTCCGCGATGTTGCGCTTTCTTATGCGCTTGCTGTATCGAAAGCGGCTTCGATCAAGCCGGGAACCATACTTAACATCGCCTCCGGAAGGTCCTTTCGCATCGGGAGTATCCTCGAAATGCTTCTCTCCCTGGCGACCTCCAGGATAGAGGTCGAGTTAGACCCGGCGCGCATGCGGGCCAGTGATATTCAGCGCGTGATAGGCGATGCCAGCAGGGCACAGGACCTTCTTGGATGGAAGCCGAGCTATCAGTTTGAACAAACTTTGGCCGATATCCTCGATGATAGCCGAGTTCGCGTTGCGGGCAGGATTTGAAGAAAGAGAGAAGGACATGCTGAGCGCGCTCTGGCGTTATCGATATTTCGTGATGGCCTCAATTGTCGGGGAGTTGAGAGGGCGTTTTGCGCGCTCGCGGCTGGGCCTGCTCTGGTCGATCCTGCACCCGCTTGCACAGGCGGCCATCTTCGCACTCGTTCTGGCGGAGGTCCTCGGCGCGAAGCTCGGCGGTATTGACGATAAGGCTGCCTATCCGATGTACCTCTTAGCGGGAATGGCCGCGTGGACGCTGTTCAGCGAAATCGTAAGCCGCAGCATGACGGTCTTCATCGAATATTCCGCGACGCTCAAGAAGATCGCCTTTCCAAGAATTTGTCTGCCGGTGATCGTATGGGGAAGTGCGCTGCTCAACCATGCGCTGTTAATTGTGGCAATTGCCGTGGTGTTCCTGTTCCTGGGCAAAGTGCCAGGCGTGGCCTGGCTTGCGCTGCCGCTCGGCATACTGTTGATTTCCGTCTTCGCCTTCGGCCTCGGCATGCTGCTCGGCGTCTTCAATGTCTTCGTGCGAGATATAGGTCAGGCGGTGGGCGTCGTCCTCCAACTCTGGTTCTGGCTCACCCCGATCGTTTATCCCGTCTCGATCGTGCCGGAACATCTGCGCTGGGTGCTCAGCCTCAACCCCATGGTTCCGCTAGTGGAGATCTATCACCAGGCGATGGTGTTCGGTCAGTGGCCAGATCTTGCGCCTCTGGTCGTCCCCGTGGTCCTGTCGGCCGTGCTGCTCGTCCTGTCCTTCACGGTATTTAAGCGGGCGAGCCCTGAACTAGTGGATGCGTTATGAAACCGCTCGTGCTTCATGTGGATGGTGTCGGCAAGTGCTATGCGGCCTATTCGTCCAATTTGGCTCGCTTCGCCTCCTGGTTCGGCGCGAGGGTGCGCCCGGTCAACGAATCCTGGGCGGTGCGCGACGTCGGATTTACCCTGAACCGAGGCGAGGCGCTGGCGCTGATCGGTCAGAACGGTGCCGGCAAGAGCACGCTGCTGAAGCTGATCACGGGTACAGTGCGGCCGACGACGGGTCGCATCTCGGTTGACGGGCGCGTCAGCGCCATCCTGGAATTGGGGCTCGGCTTTAACCCCGAATTCACCGGCCGGCAGAATGTCTACCAGGCGGGCGGCCTGATGGGGTTCTCCCAGAATGAACTCACCCGCCTTATGCCCGAGATCGAGGACTTCGCCGAGCTCGCCGAGTATTTCGACGAGCCCCTGCGCGTCTATTCCTCTGGCATGCAGGCGCGCCTCGCCTTCTCACTGGCGACCGCCGTGCGGCCCGAGGTGCTCATCGTCGACGAGGTACTGTCCGTTGGCGACAGCTATTTCCAGCACAAGAGCTTCGACCGCATCCGTCGGTTCAAGGAAGAGGGAACGGCTATCCTCTTCGTCACTCACAGCATGGGGGACGTGCGTGCCCTGTGCGAACGGGTGATCCTCCTCGACCAAGGAAAGGTCCTGCGCGACGGTGCCCCGGACGAGGTGGTGGACTATTACAACGCGCTGACCGCCGAAAAGGACAACGTGCGGCTCACCGTGGAGCAGCGGCGTGGGGACAACGGCTGGCAATACACGCGCTCGGGCACGTTCGAGGTCAGTGCCGCCAAGCTTGAACTGCTCGACGCCGACACACGCCAACCGGTATCCACGGCGGTCGTCGGTCAGCAGCTCCTCCTGCGGCTCCTGGCCAAGGCCAATGCGGATATTTCTCAGCTGGTTCTTGGATTCATGCTGCGTGACCGCACCGGGCACGTTGTGTGGGGATCGAACACGTGGCATACACGGCAGTTGCAGCGAGGCGTCGAGGCTGGCGACGAGATCGAGTTCACGCTGAGCTTCCCGTGCAATCTCGGGCCGGGGTCGTATTCTTTCACGCCCGCCCTTACAGGCAGCGACACTCATCTTGAGAGCAATTTCGAATGGCAGGACAACGCCATCGTTTTTGATGTCGTGAATGCGGACCTGCCGTATTTCATCGGTACGTCACACCTGCCGGCAACTTTCTCTTTACGGAGAATGGTCCATGAGTGATCTCCAGGAGCATGAAGCTGACCCGCGCTCATATGGAGAAACGGAAGCCGGCTTCTATCGTGCTTTTGAAGACAGGTTTCGGGGCGGCCGCAAGGTCATCCGCACCCGCCTCGAAGCTTATTTGCCCTTCATCGAGCCTCTGAAGCAGGTTAGCGGCAACCCGGAGGCCGTGGATCTAGGCTGCGGCCGCGGGGAATGGCTACAAATTCTGCGCGATCAGGGCTTCCTGGCGCAAGGGGTGGATCTGGATGAGGGAATGCTGGCGAGTTGCCGCAAACGCGGTCTTAAGGTGCGGAAGGGAGATGCACTCGAGTTTCTCCGGGAGATGCCCGACGACAGTCAGGTGATCGTGTCCGGCTTCCACATCGCCGAGCACCTGCCATTCCCCCAGTTGCAGCGTCTCGTGCGCGACGCTCACCGGGTCTTGGTGCCCGGCGGGCTGCTCATCCTGGAGACCCCGAACCCCGAAAATCTAAGGGTATCGACGCTGTCGTTCTATCTGGATCCCACCCACCTCCACCCGCTGCCGCCCGACCTCCTGGGCTTTCTGACCGAGTATACCGGTTTTAAGAGAAACAAGATCATCCGCCTTCAGGAGGACGAAGGACTGAGGGCCGCGTCCTCCGCCTCGTTGGATGACGTTCTGGCAGGCGCCAGCCCGGACTACGCGGTCGTCGCACAGAAGGAAGGCGATGCCGCCGCGATGGCGCTTTTCGACGAGCCCTTCGGCAAGGAATACGGACTGGGCGCTTCCGCCCTGGTGGAGCGGTTCGACTGTGCACTCAGAGGACAGGGCGACAAGGTGGAAGCGCTTGCCGCCGCTGTCGACGAGGAACGCCTCGCACGCGCCCGCCTGAGTTCGGACTTTGAGGAGATGCAGTCGGCGCTGTCGAATCTCCCCGCGAAGATCGCAGAAGAACACGCAGCAAGACGACAGCAGGCAGAAGCCCGCTTGGCAGCTGTCTACGCCTCCGCCTCCTGGCGTGTGACCGCTCCGTTACGGGCTGTCTCCAAATGGGCAAGGTGGATTGTGAATGGCTCCCGGGCGTGGCTGACCCTCAGGCCGGGATCGCGGTCGCGAAGGATTGTGCGTGCGCTCGTCGTGCGTCTCGAACATTTCGTTCTGGCCCACCCCTCACTCGCAGCCGGGGCGAAGTGGCTTCTAGGCCGCTTGCCGCCGCCTCTTGAGAGGCGCTTGCGCCGCATAGTTCGCCCGTCGGCCCATAGGCCTGTCATCCAGCAAGAAGGGGGACAATTGCTGTTGCCCAGCCTTTCGCCACGTGGCCGGCAGGTCCATGCAATGCTGAAAGTAGCCTTGACGGAGGGAGGGAAAGCACCTGATGCGCATCGTCATTGATATGCAGGCCGCGCAAACGGGAAGCGCCAAGCGCGGTATTGGCCGGTACACAATGGGGCTTGTCAAAGGGCTTCTGGCCAAAAAAGACCAACACGAGATAGTCCTCGCCCTCAGCAATCTTCAGGAACACACAGTGGATCTCCTGCGCAAGGAGCTCATCAGCTACGTTCCTCCTGACAATGTTGTTATGTGGCGGGGGATAGCACCTACTGCGTGGGACAATCCAACTAACCGGTGGAGGAGATCTGCAAGCGAAGCGGTGCGGGAAACCTTTCTGGCTGGGTTAAATCCAGATGTGTTGCTGGTACCAAGCGTCATCGAGGGGTTTAGCGAAGCGGCAGCCGTTAACCTCAAAACTTCACGATATTCTCCTCCAACGGCTGCAATACTATATGATCTGATTCCTCTTGCCTTTCCAAAGCAGTATTTGCCCACAGAACCGATAGACGAATGGTATAGAGCTAGCGTTGACCGACTCCGGAGAGCTGATTTGTTGCTCGCTATTTCTGAGCACACCCGAAAGGACGGAATCGAGCGGCTTGACCTTGATGAGAAGCGGATTGTCTCCATACTTGCAGGCATAGATCCCAAGTTCGGTCGTCGAAACATCGAAACCGACGTGGCGGCGAAACTCCGTGTCAAGTTCGGACTCGTCCGACCATTTATCCTGACCGCCGGTGGCGCGGAGCCCCGGAAGAACGTCGACCGCCTGATTGCGGCTTTCTCCAAGCTGCCGTTGCCAATGCGTGAAACCTATCAGGTTGCCGTTCTTGGGTGCAGCGATGATCATCAGACCCGGCTTGTTGGCGATCATTGGCTTGCAGAGAACGACCTACCACGCGGATCTGTTGTTCCGCTCGGCCACGTGACGGACGAGGAACTGATCGGGCTCTATACCTTATGCTCCGCGTTTGTCTTTCCGTCCTGGTTCGAGGGCTTCGGATTTCCGCCACTTGAGGCCATGGCCTGCGGCGCCCCCGTGATTTCCTCGGGAGAAACCAGCCTCCACGAGGTCATAGAACGGCAGGACATCCTGTTCGATCCCTATGACGTGAACGCGATCGCGGAGAAGATGGAGGCTGTCCTAACGGACGAAGCGCTTCGTGCTGATTTGGCACAATGGGGCCCGGAGCGTGCCCGCTGCTTCACCTGGGAAAGGAGCGCGGAAATTGCCCTTCGGGCGATGGAGCGTCTCCATGCGGAAGCGGTATCTGCGCCCCCCCCCCCCAGACCGCAGGCCCTGACCGCTGCGCTCGTTGGTGAAGTTGCGGCTTTGCCGCGTGACATGTCAGCGCCTTCAGAACAGGACGTCCTGGCGCTGGCGGATGCAATCGCCGCCAATGAAGCGGAGCTGCGCCGCCGGCCACGTGCCGACTCACTGCCGTCCAGGCTCAAGTGGCGGATCGAGGGGCCTTTCGACAGCAACTACAGCTTGGCGCTGTTGAACAGGGAATTTGCCCGTGCGCTTGATGGCCTCGGCCATGAGGTTGCGCTGCATTCCACGGAAGGACCGGGGGATTTTCCGCCCAACCCTGCATTTCTTGACACCAATCGGGATTTGGCAAAGCTTCACGAGGCTTCCGGCTCGATGGTGCCCGACATGGCCCACGTGGTCAGCCGGAACCTCTATCCGCCCCGTGTAGCTGATATAGCGGGTACAACCGCACTGCTCCACAGCTATGGGTGGGAGGAATCGGGCTTCCCTCAGGACTGGGCAGACAATTTTAGCGCCTATTTGGACGGTGTGATCTGTGTCTCTCGCCACGTCGAAAAAGTAATGATAGATCATGGTGTGACTTGTCGTCTTAGTGTTGCATGGAATGGTGTGGATCATTGGGAAAGGGTAAGCCCTGACCCGAAATTCCGGTTAAGGACGAATGGCACCTTTCGCTTTCTACACGTCTCCTCCTGTTTCCCGAGGAAAGGCGTCCAGGAAATGCTCGAGGCGTATGGCCGGGCCTTCACCGCAGACGACGATTTGGCGCTGGTCATTAAGACGTTCCCTAATCCCCATAACGAGGTCGAGAAGTGGCTGACGGCGGCTAGGGCGGGCAGAGTGGACTATCCCGAAGTCGTCATCATCGAAGACGACCTTTCTGATGAACAGTTGAAAGCCCTTTATCTGCAAAGCCATGCTTTGGTTGCGCCAAGCAAGGCCGAAGGCTTCGGCCTGCCGCTGGCCGAAGCCATGCTTTCCGGGCTGGCCGTCGTCACGACCGGCTGGAGTGGCCAAAGGGATTTCTGCGACGAGCAGACCGCATGGCTCGTGGATTACGATTTCGAAAGGGCGGAATCGCATTTTGGGGTCTTTTCTTCGGCATGGGCGCGCCCGCGAGTTGACGATCTTGCAGCCAAGATGCGAGAAGTTTTCGAAGTCGGGGGGGGCGAACGCATGGAGCGTTCCCGTGCCGGGCGACAAAGACTTCTCGAACAATTCCGTTGGCGGGACGTAGCCGAACGTAGCATTGCTTTCGCCCGCAACTGTGCCACCGAGCCGACGGCTGGAATGCCGAAAGTGGGATGGGTCACGACTTGGAACACGCGTTGCGGGATCGCCACCTATTCGGAACATTTAATCAGCAACACTTCGTCCGGCCTGAATATCCTGGCACCTGACAACCAGGAGATTACCAGCATTGATGGCTCCAACGTAAGGCGTTGTTGGTCGGTTGGCGGTAGAGACGACCTTCGACGCGTGCGGGATGAGGTGGCGCACCTTGACCTCGATGTCGTCATTGTGCAGTTCAACTATGGCTTTTTCGACTTTGGGGCACTCAGCCGCTTTCTGGACGCCCTGATCGATGAAGGGCGCCTCGTCGTCGTCACTTTGCACTCCACGATGGATCCTGCGGGAGACCCGAAGAAGCGGCTGGAGTTGTTGCGCGAGCAGTTGTCACGCTGCGCTCGTATTCTCGTTCATTCCATTCCCGACTTGAATCGACTCAAGGCGTTGCGATTGGTTGATAATGTCACCCTTTTCCCGCATGGGATCATGGATCATGGGCCGGTCGAGACTTCGAGCGAGACAGATCCCGAAAGAGAATTCGTTATAGGATCCTACGGATTTTTCCTGCCCAACAAAGGTCTCATTGAGCTAATTGAGGCTGTATCGCTTCTCAATGACCGGCAGCGCCGTGTAAAACTGAAGCTGGTTAATGCGGAATATCCCGTCCACGAATCACGTAGTTTGATCGAAGAGGCAAAGGCACTCATCGCCAGAAAAGGGCTTCAAGATATCGTGGAATTAGAAACGTCGTTTTTGAGAGATGAGGAGAGTTTGGCTCTATTAGCCGATACTGACGTTATTATATTTCCGTATCAACAGACAAGCGAATCTTCTAGTGCGGCGGTGCGGTACGGACTTGCGACGGGAAAACCGATCGCTGTAACGCCGTTGCCTATCTTCGAAGACGTATCACCTGCTGTTTTTCATCTTCCAGGGTGCTCACCGGAGGATATAGCTGCGGGGCTGCTTGATTTGAGTCACGAAATTTTGGGCAAAACCCCGCGATTCCATGCCACTATGGCGCGGGCGGAGAATTGGCGTGGTCAGCACCGGTATTCGAAACTCGGACACCGTCTTGAACAAATGCTGATTGCGCTAGCTCGTCAGCGTCCCCGAACATGATAGCAGAAAGCAACCGTTTGAAACTCATTATACAGATTCCGTGCTTTAACGAAGCTGAGACGTTGGCTATTGCGTTGGCTGCTCTTCCCAGAGAAGTGCCGGGCTTCGAACTGGTCGAGTGGCTTATCATCGACGATGGAAGCAGCGATAATACGGTCGAGGTTGCTCAGGCGAACGGAGTAGACCATGTGGTCCGCCATCGACGCAACCGCGGGCTTGCTCGTGCCTTCACCACCGGGATCGATGCCTGTCTACGAGCCGGTGCAGACGTAATCGTCAATACTGATGCAGACAATCAGTATAACGCGGATGATATTCCAGCACTTGTCGACCCGATTCTAAAAGGAGAGGCGGATATGGTTGTGGGCGCGCGCCCAATTGCTACCATTGAGCACTTCTCTCCTTTAAAAAAACTGCTTCAGCAGCTAGGTAGCTGGGTCGTTCGTGTGGCGAGCAAGACGGACGTGCCTGATGCTCCGAGCGGATTTCGCGCGTTCACGCGGTCGGCTGCCCAACAATTGGTAGTCTTCAATGATTACACCTATACACTCGAAACGATTATCCAGGCCGGGCAAAAGAATATGGCTGTTGCCTCGGTGCCAGTCCGTGTCAACGGAGATCTCCGCCCTTCTCGCCTTGTAAAGAGTATTCCCTCCTATCTCCGGCGGTCGATCGCGACAATTGTTCGTATATTCGTGGTTTATAGGCCCTTCCGCTTCTTCGGCGCTATCGGTGCAGTGCTGATGTCTTCGGGATTTCTGATTGGAATGCGATATATCTATTTCTATATTGCTGGAGAGGGCGATGGTCATGTGCAGTCGCTGATACTAGCCAGCGCGCTTTTGATTATGGGTTTTCAGACCGTTCTGGTCGCCTTTTTGGCCGACTTGCTTGCAGCAAACAGAAAGTTGCTCGAAGACATTCGGCATAAACAAAGGAAACACTCGTCGAGTGCGAGAGCAGCTGTTGGCCCAACCAAAGCTCAGTCCGAAGGAGCATAGGCACATGAAGGTTGCAGGTGGCCTCAGGGAAGATAACGTTGTTGTGGGCAATGTATTCGACAAATACGGGTCGCGGAATCCGATCGTGCGCTGGATTATGTGCGGCTTCGAGGGCACTTTGTCCAAGTTGGTAGCGAAGGTAGGGCCGGTATCCATTCACGAAGTTGGTTGCGGTGAGGGTTATTGGGTTTGCGAATGGTATCAGCAGGGCCTGCTAGCTCGTGGGACGGACTTTTCTAGCACTATCGTTTCCATGGCTCGGTCGAACGCGATTGCGCAGGGACTGAACCCGGAACTATTCGAGGTTCGAAGCATCTATGATCTCACACCGGGTCGCGATAGCGCTGATCTAATGGTTTGCTGCGAGGTGATGGAGCATTTGGAACGGCCGGAAGAGGCTCTCATCGCGTTGGAAAAGGTCGCTGAAAAGTATGTCATCCTGAGTGTACCCCGAGAGCCGCTTTGGCGCATCCTTAACATGGTGCGCGGAAAGTATCTGGCAAGATTCGGAAACACAGAAGGGCATATCCAGCACTGGTCGAAGGCAGAGTTTGTCCGGCTGGTCAAGAAACATTTCGACGTACTGGAGATACACTCTCCGCTTCCGTGGACAATGTTACTGTGCCGCGCCAAGAAATGACGAGGGCATCTTGCCGGCGCATTTAAGACGGGTGCTCCACTGGATCGGTAGCGCCCTGGCCTTGCTCGGGGTGGCCTTTATAGTGGTGCGCCTAAAGCAGTATGCGGCGGGGTTCGACCTAGGCAGTTTTGATGCGGTTGATTGGATCGTGTTGAGCGCTCTTGCTACTGTCTATGGCGCGTCCAACATCATGTTGGCACTTGCTTGGCGGAATCTCCTATATCATTGCGGGGAGCGAACGGCACTTTCTTGGGCCGTTCGTACTTACGGAATATCCCAACTCGCCAAATACATCCCTGGGAACGTCTTCCATTTCGCTGGGAGGCAGGCCATCGGTGCTTCTGCGGGCCTAAGGGGGTGGCCACTTGCTCGGTCTGCGCTGTGGGAGCTTGGCCTCATGGCCGTTGTTGGGGCTCTATTCTCGTTGCTTGCTCTTCCATTGGTGATCCCTGCTGTATCTCCAGTGGCGGCCATTGGTTTTTTCACGTTGGCGATTGCGATCGCAGCTGCAGCATCATTCCATTTGTTGGGAAAGCACGTTGTCCTCGCTCTTGGTGAACTAACTATCTTCTTGTTCATCTCCGGCGCAGTTTTCGTTGGAGTCCTTATCGTTGCGAACCCCTGGTGGGAGATCGGATGGAAATTAATTCCTACCTTGTGCGGCGCGTATGTCGTTGCCTGGTTGATCGGCCTTGTCACCCCCGGGGCTCCTGCTGGGGTTGGCATACGGGAGTTCACACTGCTGTTTCTCATGTCTGGCCTTTTCAGCGAGTCGACTCTCCTGTTGGCCGTGGTGCTTGGCCGTGTGGTCAGCGTCGTGGGCGACGTGCTTTTCTTTGCAGGAGTATTGCGAATAGATGCAGGCGTGCGTGAGGACTAACATTTTGCATTCACGGATAACGTTCGCAGTGGCATTCTGCGCTGCTCTCGCATTCGCACTCTTTCTGCACGGAGCGCTGCCGTTTGTGGCATTGCCCACACTCGGGCAAGCCGTCTGGACTACGGGCTTTTCTCAGTCATTTGTGAACGGCGATCTTCCAGTTGCGCTGTTTGCCCGCAACTTCGGAGCTCCAGAGCCAGCCGCTATTGCCTTCGGACTGGCAGGGGCCTACCCGGCCGCAGTCTTCATTGCCGCTGGTCTACATGCGGCTGACGCCTATGCCCTGATGGTGGCGTTTTGGCTCTCTGTCGCTTTCGTCAGTGCCTGGTGCTTTGGCATGAAATTCGGCAATAGGTCCTTTGCTGCACTCTTGGGAGCGCTTGCGTGGATTACCATGCCGGTCATCTGGGCTCATGCCGGCTACTCAATGACTTCGCTTGGTATCGCGCTTCTACCACTTTATTTTCTTGCAGCTTATACGGTCTTCTACGAATCATCCGCGCAATCCCAAAAGTTTTCAAAAGCCTTATTTTATATATTTGCGTGCATCATATCCGTGTTCATGGATGGATACAGTTTTATAATGTTTGCTTTTGGATCTAGCATCTTGGGTGCATATGCCTTTCTATCGATGCGCGAGAGACGCCGTGGCCTTCTACTCTTCTCCTTCCCATTGCATGCAGTCGGATTCTCAAGCGCCTACATCCTCTATACGATTTATATTGGCAAATCGGGTTTTTCACCTGCACCGCTAGACTTTTTTCGAGGTTGGAGTGCCGATATCTCGTTCTTTTTCCTACCTTCGAGGGGCGTCCTTTGGTTGGGAGACTTGCTCGGCATAAGCGTTCCGCGCTCCGATGTTGAGTATTTTGGCGACGCATCGGTCTGGGAAACAACCTTCCTCGCACCCCTTTTTCTAGCCGGCCTTCTGGCATGGTTCGCCACTCGGTCTAAAAGCACGTTTTCAATGGGTCTGCTACTATTGGCGTTTGTAGGAATCTACATGGCGCTCGGTCCGTCGATCAAGTTCTTTTCAGTTCGCCCGGATGAGTGGATAGAGGCTGGGCGACTGAGCCCGATGATGCCAAACGCACTAGCGGTTTCGCCGACGGGTACTGGATGGATTTCTCAATTGCTGCCGGGGTTCAATAACATGCGAGCAGCATATCGGTGGTCCGCCTTGGGCATTTTTGCGCTTTGGTGCCTTGTTATCCTGTGGCTCATGCTAGCAAGGTCCAGGCGGCAAAAATTCTTTGCTACCGCTTCCGTATTGGCATTGTTCGTAGCTAATCAGCCCGATCTTAGCACGGCCTGGAACACACATACGCACAACCGCAGAATGTTTTTGGCCATCGATCGTGATTTAGTACGCGAAATGGCCACCGCACTTCATCCGGGTGAAAGGGTAGCGTTTCTTCCTTACCGCAATGACTTTTTGGTTAATTACCTCGCAAGTGCTTTGAAGATTGAGACATATAATATTGGCGGGGACAAGAATCTCGCCGACGCACGCGAAGCCTGGCCGCCGCACATGCGCGAGTTCAGGATGGCGCAGGTAGATTCCGAGTTCGTCAGCCGTTCTGCTCTAATTCTTGCGAAAGGCGAGGCTGACGCAGTTGTGTTTCCCTACATAGACATGTTGAGGGCTGCTCATGCGTGGCCACCAAGGGTGGAGTATCGCAGCCAAGTAGAACCGACGCTAGAGGAGTTAGAGGCGATCGAATTTTTTGACGTGGATCGAAGAGAGCTCTACGCGGTTGCTCGCGTTTCATCCGTGTTCAAGGATCAACTATCAAACGGTAGTCTGGAGGGTGAGATCCTCGCAAGTATGTGTCTGCCGCCAATGTGTATCGAGGCGCATGGATTTCCGCCAACCATACCGAGCCAGGTTGGGAGTCACCTTGGGAGCGAACTGCATACCGATGGACGAGCCGGCTTTCTGCTCTATGGTCCCTATGCACCGCTGGCGCCTGGTGCGTATCGGCTAAGGGTATATGGCACAGTAAGGCGTGCCGAAGGTGGATGGGTAGATGTAGCGTCGGAAGAAGGGACGCTTATCCATGCCCGCTTCCCGATCGAAGAGCAGGAGGAGGGGTCTGAGGTACTTCTGGACGAAGAGGTTATTTTGGGTCGGCGTGTCGAGGACGTGGAAATAAGACTATTCGTAGATAGAGAAACTCTTCTTGAAGCGCACGGCTATGCGCTCACGCTGCAATAGCCACGCATCTGCGATGGGAAATCTTGATCGAACAATGGACCGGTGTGGGATGAGGCAATAGTTGTGTGTGACCAATCAAAGTTAGCAGTATTCCACGACTACTTCGCCGTTCGTGGAGGTGGTGAGCGGTTGGTGCTCAGCCTTGCCAACGAGCTTGAGGCGCAGATTTTCTTTGGCTACCAAATCGCAGAAAGTTACGCTGCCGAGTCTTTCCCGTCCAGGTCGCGCTCACTAGGTATTCCTGGTTTTCTCCGCGTGAGAGGCTTGAGGCCGTTTGTCCTTGCGTTGGGCTTTGCGTTGCGGCGATCACGGGCGAGTTCGTTCGCGGCACGAATTTTTTCTGGTGTGGCCGCGCCATTTGCCGCGCCTAAGCGCGGTGCGGTCGGCGTTAACATATTCTACTGCCATACGCCGCCCAGGTTTCTCTTTGATCAGCGCCGTCACTTTTTAGCAGGCCTGCCCCCCTGGCTCCGCGTCATCACACCCGTGTCCCTCACAGTCTTTGAGTGGGGTTATCGGCGGTCGGTGGCACGTATGCATATCATCGTAACCAACTCTGAAAACACGCGCGACCGCATCCATCGCTATCTCGGGCTCGAAAGCGTGATCGTCACGCCTCCGGTCGATACCGATCGTTTCACCTGGCGTGGTCAGGACGACTACTATCTTTCTACAGCCCGGCTAACTCCGCTTAAACGTGTGGAGCAAGTGGTCAACGCCTTCCTCAAAATGCCTGAAAAGCGCTTGGTCGTTGCCTCCGGAGGTGAGCAACTGGACGCGCTCAAACGAAAAGCAGCAGGAGCAGCAAACATAGAGTTCCGTGGTTGGGTAGGGGACGACGAACTCATTGAGCTTATCGGCAATGCAATCGCCACGATTTATGTGCCGCGTGACGAGGACTTCGGTATGTCACCGGTCGAATCCATGGCCGCGGGAAAGCCTGTTATCGGGGTTGCCGAGGGAGGGCTGCTGGAAACAATCGTCCCAAACGAAACCGGTATACTCCTCCCACCAGATTTCAGGGAAGGCGATCTCATTGATGCTGTTCGGCAGATGACTCCTGAACGGGCGTTAGCCATGCGGTCAGCTTGTGAGGCTCGCGCCAGTCTCTTCACGCGTGAAAAGTTCATGTCGGCAATGCGTGAGGTGATCGAGGACGCTTTGAGGTCAGCTCGCGGTAGAGATTGAGATAGAGCTTGCACACCTCTTCGGAACGGAACAGCCGTTCGTAGCGCATGCGGGCGGCCCCTCCGAAGCCTTCCGCCATCTCCGGGCTTTCCGCTAGCCCACGCATAGCCTGGCCAATGGCCTGAGAATCTGCTGGTGGGACTGTGATTCCGGTAACGCCGTCGATATTGACATAAGACGTTCCCGTGCCAATTTCGCAGCTTATCATCGGCTTTCCCGCCCTCGCTGCCTCCAGAAGTGCGACGCCGAAGGCTTCGGACCGCAGATGAGAGGGAAAGACAAACGCCTTGCCGAGGGAGAGCAGTGCGGATTTGTCATCATCGGAAATTGAACCAACCAGCTTCACGTTAGAAAGGTTTCGTCGTCGCAAGTCGCCTTCCATCTGACCCGTTCCGGCAATGACGACGGAGAGGCCCGTCTTCTCCGCGGCGCCGATCAGGTAGTCGAGGCCCTTGTAGTAACGGAGAGCCCCGACAAAGAGAAAGAAGTCGCTTCCCACTCGCTGACGCCATTCCTCGACGAGCTGGGGATGGGGAGGAAGGGAGTCGGGCAGGCCGATTGGAATGACTTTGAGCTTCTCACCATAGTTCCGCAGCACAGGACTGCTGGCCACATAATTCGGGGACGTCGCGACGATGCGGTCCACGCTGCGTAGAAATCGATGCATCACCGGCTGGTACATGTGCCGCAGCAGCCTTTGCCGGACTATGTCCGAATGATATGTCACGACCGAGGGTCGTCGCGGTCTTCCAAGAAGGTGCAGCAGGTCGGCCACGGGCCATGGAAAGTGGTAGTGGATGATGTCGGCCCACTGAGCGAGGTGGGCGTACAAAAAAGGCACTTGCAAAGATACGTCCATTGACGCGACAGACAGGGTCCGCTTTGCGAGATGGACTTGGTGCTGGCCAATACGCACCGAGTGTTCAGGCGGGTCAGCCGCCAGCGCCAGTACCCGAGATTCTACGCCGTGCTGTGCCGTTTCTTCAGCAATGCTGTGAATCACCCGAGCCACTCCCATGAAGTCCTCCGGTAGGTAGGCCTTATAGACATGGAGTATTTTCATGGTTCGCTGCTGGTTTTCTTTGCCAAGGGACAGCCAAAGTTGTCCTTTCGCTTGGTGATTCCCGCCAATAACGCTATCACAACCGGGCCCCTCGCACAGGCTTGGGCAAGGCATGGCACCAAATCTGGGAGACTCGATGCAAAGGCATCACCCGCCCTCAAGCTCAGCGCCGGGTCGAGACAAAACGAAACGGAGGAGAGATCGAGCTTCCGCCGCCCAGCTGAGCGATGTTCTTAGCCAGGGTGCGGTCATTCGTCCACACAGGTTTTTCGCCGACATAGGACGCCTGGTGGGGCCGGCCCTGTTGGCGGGCCTGTTGCAATGCCTAGTTTATGCGGGCGTGATCATTCTGGCGGGTCGCACGGACTGGGGCAATCTGGCGGTCGTCTGCGCCCTGTTGATGATCATGCCACTGGCGGCTGCTGCGGTGATCAGCGGGCTGCGCACCCGGGAGTTTCCCTTCACCCTCGCGGCCGTTCTGATGGGCGTGATCTTCAATTTCGGCGTCGTCATTCTCTCCGCCCTCCGGATACCGATAAGCTACACCGGGCTACTGTTGGCGGCGCCGTTCGCGATCGGCGGCATGATCATTGCGGCAACGCGATTGACGAGAATGGCCAATGAACGTTTGGCGCTTTTGGATTTTCCTGGGGCGCCGCGCGTGGCCGGCGTCATTGGCGGTGATGTCACGATCGTTGCAGAGGAGAAGGCGGACCTCTCGGGTTTCGATCGTATTCTGATCGACGGGGAAAGCCATCTTACGCCGCGCTGGAACAGTCATCTGACACGTGCGCAAATGCGGGGAATAATTGTTCAGCCCTGGTTCTTCACGAAAGAAGAAAAATGGGGGCGGGTCGATCTCGAGCACTTCGACATCACGCACCTGGCGTATCGACCGACCCAGATCTACTACACCCGGATCAAGCGCTTCCTTGACGTGTTGCTCGTGGTCCTGACGCTTCCCGTTGCAGCGCCGCTTGGTGGCTTGATCTGGCTTTACATTCGAATGATTGATGGAGGTCCCAGCCTGTTTGTCCAAACCCGGCGCGGTTACGGCGGGGCCAATTTCAGAATGCGCAAATTCCGGACGATGAAGCTAGGTAGCCATGGTGGCGCTACCGGAACTTCCGACTCTCGTATTCTGCCTGGCTGCCACCTGATCCGTAAGCTTCGGCTGGATGAATTGCCTCAGCTTATCAATATTTTGAGGGGAGAAATGAGCTGGATTGGGCCACGGCCAGTCTCGCTGGAGATCGCTCGCAAGTGTGAGGCCACCTCTCCCGTCTATACCGCCCGCTATCTGGTGCTTCCGGGAATCACCGGCTGGGCGCAGATCCAGTATGGTTATGCCGGGAGTGTAGAACAGGAACTCGAGAAGCTGGAGTACGACCTCTATTATCTCAAGCGCATTTCGCTCGATCTGGACCTCGAGATTACGTTCAGAACGCTGAGAGTACTGGCGACAGGTCATGGCGCGCGTTAGGGGCAATCGATCCTGCGATAGGGCGGCGTCATCCACCTAAAGACCACGGCTGAAGCGGCGGCCGGGTGGCGGCTGTGCAGGCAGGGCACGGGAGATACTCCTCATCGCCAGTGGAAGAGCGGAATTTGCGCCGACCCGCGCGACGCCCCGCCAGTTATGACGAGAGGCGGCAAGAGTCTCTAACTCTCCCTGACATTCCTTAAGAATCTCAAAGCGGGTGTTTTGGACGCGAAATCCGAGCTTAAGCGGATTTGAGCGCCAATCTTGCTTTGTCGCCTCGTGCCACGATTGCGGCATGACGAAAGATGTCGACACTCTCAAATCTGCTCTGCGCGCTGCCGCCCAAACCCCGTTCGGGTGTCGATCGCGTGCAGAAATCATTCGGCGCAATTTCACGCTCATTGCTGCGCTGCGCGACGAGTTCGCTGTGCCATGGAAAGTTCTCGCCCGCCATTTCAACGAGGCGCTGTCGGATCTGCCGGTCGACGCGATAGCTCCCGAGACCCTTTGCCGGCTGTTCAATCTTGAGATTCAGCGCCGTGGTTTCGAACACAATACAAGGCAGGCGCCACGGAACGTGGCGCGCAGCGGAACACCCGCTGTGGGGCAAACTCCATACCCGGATGCAGTCGATGAGGCCGGAACCGGTCCCCACCAGCGGGCGCGTGAGCCGCCCGAGACCGGGTCCGGCCTTCTCCTTCGGGCCCGCAAGACATCTGTTGCCGCGCGCCGGTTCGAAGCCACCGTTCGCAAGAAAGACAGCGGGAGCTCTTAGCTCCGTGGCCGTCAGGAAACGCAATTATGGATAAGTGTAATGAGTAAAGAAGATATCCAGAGCTATCTCGGCTCTACTGCCTATGCGACACTCATTGTCGCTGGCGAAAAAGGTGGTGCGCGCAAAACGTCCACCGCAAGCAACCTCGTCTTCCTTTCGCGGGAGGCGGAGATCAAGACGTTGGTCACCGAGATCGATCAGCAGCGCCGGTTGTCGCGGGTCTATCCCGAGATCACAAAGAGCATCGAGTTGCCGGACGTCAAGTCGATGAATGACAGCACGACCGCAGATACCCGCGCTCTTGCTCCATTTTTT
>SWCE01000922.1_pt1 | contig 23870 bp, 20 predicted proteins | sample 4690061 | NCBI WGS metagenome assembly SWCE01 (sample SAMN10267279, study PRJNA491770) | bioreactor metagenome | isolation source: DHS bioreactor inoculated with subseafloor sediment | place: Japan: off Shimokita Peninsula | collected 2012-10
CCCCCCAGGCACCGGCTGCGAGAGCGGCAGCAAGCAGTGGCAGCGCCACCGTTTCCTCCTTACGCTCAAGGCTTGGCGACCTGACCAGGTCGACAGATTCGTCAGCCGCAAAACCCCAGACGCCGTCCTCCAGGGAACAGACTTCGCGGACTGGCGCCGCGGCCTCCGCATTCTCCAGGACCCTTTCCGCCATCAAACCGCAGGAAACCGGAAAGAAGGAAGAGGCGCGCGCGCCCGGACAACCGGAACGCCGGGAACCGCAGCCCCCTCAGGCCGCTGCGACGACAGCACCCGCAGCTCCCGCCCCTCAACCGCCCCGCGCCGCGGACCGGCCGGCAGCACCGGCCTCCTCGGGTGAAACCCCGGCGACCGGCTTTGCTCGCACATTGGCCAAGCCATTGCAGAATCGTCCGACAGCACCAAGACCCGTCGGGTTGACAAGAGCGGTTACGCCCCCCTCCTCCGGTCCCGCTGCCAAGGCCCTGACCGCCTTTCCGAAAGGACCTCTGGAGGAACGCAAGGAACCGGTGATGGACGCCGAACCGGCACCGGCCGCGGAAAACACGCCTGAGGCCAGGGTTTCGCCGCCCCAACAGGGTTCGGAAACGAAGCCAGCCGACCCGCCCGTCAAGACGGAAGCGCCTGCGGTCGAAACACCGGCCGCTCCGGCTCAACCGGCAGAGGTGAAATCCGAACCGGCGTCATCTCCAACACCCTCCGACGAAGTATCTCCGGAAGCGCCTGCATTGGAACAGCCGGCCGCTCCGGAGGAAGTGGACAAGCCCGACCCCACGCGGGAGACCAACAAGTCGGAGGACGCAGCAACGGAGACAGCCGCAACCGAGAAGGCTAAGACCAACGCGACCGCAGCCGCAGAAGACGCCTCCTCCGTACAAAGCTCTGCTGCGGAAGAAACCGTATCAGCGGAAGCCAGACCAGAAGCGGAAACGGGCGGAGAGCCTAACCTGAACACCGGCACGGCCGCAGACGACGGCAAGACGCCGGAGAGCGGCGTCCAGGAAACGCCGGCAGAGCTCCAGACTGCGGAGGCCCAAACGGCTGAAGCCGAGACAAAGGCCGCTGATCAGGACACCAAAGCGGAAGACAAGACACCGGAAAATGGACAACCGTCTCCGGACGCCGAGGCCAATCCCATCGAGGATGAAATGGCTAAGCTTCTGGATGAAATCCACGGAAACCAAAAAGCATGATCCCCCGTTTCGGCCGTCCGTCCCGGCGGCTGACGCTTTTATTGCTCCTTTTGGGCTTACCGGTACTCGCCTTGTTCGCCGGACCGGCCATCGCGCAGGACATTACGGTCGGGTTCGGAGCCGATTCCAGCCTGACGGAGCGGGCCGTCCAGCTGATCGCCCTGCTGACCGTCCTTTCGCTCGCGCCGTCGATCCTCGTCATGGTGACGAGTTTTACCCGGATCGTCGTCGTCCTCTCGCTGCTGCGCTCTGCGATCGGCCTGCAGACGGCACCGCCGAACATGGTGATGGTCAGCCTGGCACTGTTCCTCAGCGCCTTCATCATGGCCCCGACCCTGCAGACGGCCTATAACGAAGGCGTTGAACCGCTCGTAAATGGCGATATCGAATTCAACCAGGCGTTCGAACGCGGCTCGGCGCCCTTCCGGACCTTCATGCTGACCCAGGTGCGTGAACAGGACCTGAGCCTGTTCCAGGAGCTGTCGGGCCAACCCGCGCCGCAGACGCCTGACGATCTGGCCATGAGCACGCTCATACCGGCCTTCATGATCAGTGAATTGCGACGGGCTTTCGAAATCGGATTCCTGCTCTATCTGCCGTTTCTGATCATCGATCTGGTGATCGCGTCGGTGCTCATGTCGATGGGCATGATGATGCTGCCGCCTGTGGTGATCTCACTGCCGTTCAAGCTGATCTTCTTCGTGCTGGTGGACGGCTGGAACCTGGTGGCCGGATCACTGGTCAAGAGTTTCGGTGCGGGATAGACGAAGACCCCGGGCTTTCTTGCCCTGACGGCCTAACCGGTGGGGGCTGTCGCTGCGACCTGATCGCCGTTGTTTTTCTGCGGCGTCATGTACTGGCGCCGGTATTCGTCCAGGAAGGTTTCAAGCGTATCGGTATCGGCCAGCTTGTTGGCGACCTCAAGGAATTCCACGCCCTGGGCATCGATCGGTCGCGTGACCACTTCGAAGGCCGAGGCCTCGGGGCTGTCGGCCATTTTGGCAATATATTTGGTCTGCAGACGGTTGAGGCTGAGCTGGTCGCTGGCCAGCGAATAGGCAATGCCGGCCCGCAGGATATCCCGCCGCTCGGTCTGGTCGAGCGGAATCGTGTCGGACCAGCGCGATCCGTGCATGGCTTCCAGCTGTTCGCCGGCTTCACGCCAGCTTTGCGCCGCCCAGAAAGTGTCGGCGCGCAGACGGTCGACGTCGCTGCCGCGCATGTTGCGCACCAGTTCCAGCGCCAGGTCCGGGCGGCCGCTGGCCGTGAGCGCCCGCGCCTCGACGATGTTCCGCTGACGCTCCAGCGTGGAGGGAAGGCTCGCCTGCCGGGTCAGGTTGAGAACCCGCAACGCTTCCTCCGGCTTGCGATCCGCCAGGTAAAGGGCCGAAAGGTCCGCTGCGATCTGCGCGCGGGCCGCCCCTTTCAGGCGATTGTCCACCTGATGGCGCAGAAGGCCGATGGCCTGATCCAGAAGATCGACCTCCACCAGCCGTTTTGCCAGCAGACGGACCATTTCGTCGCCCTGGCGGCCGATGGGGGTCATTTCGCGGAAGTCGTAATACAGCGCGAGCGCCTTTACCGAATCCATTTCGTCCGCCTTGCCGTCCAGGAAAAGCGATGCGAACAACCCGTTCATCTCCTCCTGCAGCAGCCGGGTCGTATCGGAATCCGGATTTGCCTGTACCGCGGACTTCATGGCCTCGAAGGCCTCCCGGTAGTTTCCTTTTTCCGCATAAAGCTGCGACAGGAACCGAAGGGTCTTGAGTTCGATTTCATCTCCGCGCCAGGACGTGGCAAGCCCGGCGAGCTGATCGATCGCCTGGTCGATATCGATATCCCCGTCCCGGTACCGGATCCGCAGGGCCCGGTACTCGGCTTCCGCTCCACGCGGCCGGTCTTCGGACTTCGCGACGAAATCGAAGGCCGAGAGCGCTTCCTGGGACCGGCCCGAGGCATCCGCAACGCGGCCACGCAGAATATCGTAACGCGCAGCCTGCGAACTGGTCACATCGCTGGGCTCGATTTCCGCCAGCACCGAGTTCGCGACACCGAAGTCATTCGCCTCGACCATGGCCTGCGCCGCCGCAAGATTGAACTCCGCCTGAATGGTCTTTGGATAGTTGCCGACAACAGCCCTCCCGCGGGGCACGGCGATCCGCGCTTCGGTCCACTCGTTCAGTGCGACCGCGACAATGGTTTGCCACACGGCGGCGTCCGGACTGTTTTTCAAGTCCGGCCGGTTCAGATGTTCGTAGGCATCCTTGAAGTGATGCGCCATGGTTTGTGCCGCACCCATCATGAGGTTATAGGAGCTGTCCTGGGCCAGCGCCGGATCCTCTTCGATGGCAAGGCGCATGAGGCCGAGCGCCTCCTGGGCGAACTGGTGCGCCAGATAAAACCGGGCGAGGTCCATCAGCGCCTTCCGCCGCTGCCCTTTCGGCGTCTTGCTCAAATTGTCCTGAAGGGTGCGCAAACGCTCGGCGTAAGTCGCCGGACCTTCCGTCGTCAGCGACACAAATTCCACATATCCCGGCTCGTTCGGATCGACGATGGAATTGAATGCCCCCGTGCCCCCGCGCAGATGACGGTTGGACAGGGAAAGACCGCCCGGCTTCTCGATAATCACATCATCGCCGAGCAGCTTCATGCTGACACCGTCGGAACGCGACACGAGAGCAACGCCCTGCGCCGAACTTAAAACTTCGAGGTCGACGAATTTCTGCGGCTTGAGCAGTCCCCGCGGCGGCCCGAAGCCGGTTACGATGGAGATCTTGTCGCCCACGAACGGATCATCGATCTCACGGATGTTCTGCGGGTCCTTGTAGAGAACCCGAAGGACGGACCCGCCGTCGCCGCGGACGTTACGCTCCATCTTCAGCGGGATGGACGGCTCCAGGATCATGTCTCCGATGACAAGGCTCCAGGCATTGCCATCCAGCCCGACCGTCGCCAGCACGGGATCGTTCATGTCCATGCGCAGGATCTGATAGCCGTCGCGCTGTTCCACTTCGATGTTGGAGGCCGTATCGGCCAAGGCCGAAACCATACCCCTTATGTCGATGGTCGCATCCGTATCGAAAACCATCCAGATACTGTTGTTGCGCCGGAAAACGGCACTGGAAACCGGCTCCACGAAGGGAAACACGACCCGGACCGTCTTGCCGATACGCCGCGCTTCTGCGGCAACGAAATTGCGCACTTCTTCAGCGAAATCATCGGGCGGCGTTTCCGGGGAATTGGGGATCTCCTCACCGCCCTTCGCTCGCCAGACACTCCCGCTGCCCGGCCTGTCGTTGAGCACAACCGCGGGGGGAACGGTCCCATCATTGTTTGCATTCGGCCCCGCGGGAACGACCTCAACCGGTTGCGGCGCCGCCATTTCCAGTTGGTCAGCCCCCTCCGGCCGGCCCGCCGCGTCTGGGTCGGCAGCGGTCTGGGATACGGCTGCCGGTTCGGCTTCCTCTGGCTGGGCCGGGCTTGCATCCGCAACAGCCGGTGCCGGCTCCGACGCTCCCTCCGGTGCGTCGGCAGGCGCATTTTCAACCGGCTGCGAAGCCGGCATGTCTCCGGTCTGCGGAGCAGGCGGTTCCGGCGCCGAAGCGCCGTCCGCCGCCTGTGAGGCGGTATCGGCCATTGCCGTATCCGTCGTCTTGGCAGGCTTCGGCTTCGGCGTTACCGGGACCGGTTCCGCCGAGGCTTCAGAGGCAGGTTTTGCCGCGGCATCGTCGGTTCCCGAACTGGCCGCATCCTGCGTTTCCTGAACCGGAACCGGGGCTGGCGGATCGTTGCTGGCGGTCTCGTTGTTCGGAGGAACTGGCGTTGAAGGCACCGTCTCCGCCGGCGGAGACGGTGCGGATGGCTCGTTTGCGGCCTCTCCCGGCACCGCATTGAAAGGCACCATCGCCAGCGCGGTTTCATCCTGAACCGGCCCGGTCGGTGCGTCTGCAGGCACCATCACTTCCGCGGATGTTTCCGGCCCGGAGGCCGCTTCCGTGTTGCGGACGCCGGGCGCAGTAATCATTTGCTGGCCCGTGCCGCCGGTACCGGCATTCAATTCCGCATTGATCTGCTCATTGGCCGGATCCCGCGGCACCATCCGTTCCGGCGTCACGTCGATGACATAGGTCTGGTCTTCCCGAAAGGCGCGGATATCCACCGACGGATCGACCCGCATCAGGAACTTCAGCTTGCCCTTGTCCAGGAAAGACGTGGCATCCACGACCCCTTGAGGCAAATGCGCGCGCAGGTCGGATACGTCGAGCTGGGCGGGATGGTTGAACGTCACCTTGACGATATCGTCCTCGCGTACGAAGGCGGTATCGAAGCGCACCGTCCAGTCGAACACCAGCCGGGTAAACGTCGGATGCTCGCCGATGTGCAGGGTGACCTGAGGCCCCTCCTTCACTTTCAGCCGGGCCTGCTCCAGTGCGCGGACCTTGCGCATGGCCTCTTCCGCGCGCTTGGCAAGCTCGCGCACGACGTCATCCGGGAGTCCCGGCGGAAGGCCCTGCCAGTTGGCCGGCAGAATGTCGACGAACAGCTTTTCCCCTGCCTCCAGCGTGTTGATCTGGAACTGACCTTTCAGGGCAAAACGGATCGCGCTGCCGTCCGGGTCTCGGCGGGCAATGGTGATGTAATCGCTGAGATCGAGCGGCACATCGTCGACGTTGATATCGATCGGGTCTTCGAAGGAAATCCGCAACACGCCGCCGGTGATGACCGCATCGTAAACCGGCAGAAGGGTCCGGTCCTTGAAGGTCAGGACCATGCGGCCATAACCTTCCTTCGGCTGAACCTGCAGATCCACCGGCTCCAGGGACTGCGCCCGGGCAGCCGGGGAAACGATAAGCTGAACCGGCATCGCAAATGCACACAGGAACGCAGACATCAGGCAGATTGCCAGACGTCTAGAGCGCTGAGGTTTCCCTCGCGTCTTACCGCGTTTCCATATGTGCTTCAGCACGGGGTTTTTCCTTCGGATGCCACCTGTTTTTACGTTATTTTGGCCGTATTAACGCGGCCTTACGCTGACTGCCGAAAAGCGCCGATTCGACTAGTTTGAGCGGATTTTCGGCAATTCGGCCTGCATCTGCTTCGTTTCCGAGACCGGTTCATCCGTACTAGTCGCGATGGCGACGGTCAGGCGCTCCGCCGCTTCCGCGGACATTTTGCCGAGAATATCCGCCATTTTGCGCGGTTTCATCTGACGCACGACTTTCAGCAATACCGGCATGCTCAGACGGTCAAAAATGCGCGCAGCATCCTTTGGCTTCATGCTCTCATACATGGTCACGAGGCCCGCGATCTCGCTTTCATCCTGCTTGCGCTTTTCCTCAACCGCCCCCTCGATTCGCTTCTCAAGCTTCTTAAGCTCTTCCACACGCTTTTGGATGCGCTCCTCCGTCGCCTGCAGGAGCTTTTCCCTGAGATCGAGCTGTCCTTGCTGGTTCTCGAGATCCTGCCGGCGTTTTCCGAGGCTTTCCAGGACGGCGCGCTCCGCCGCCGATCCGCCGATTTCCAGCGATTCAGGCAACACCGGCACGTCCCCGGGCGACGCATTTCCGTCCGGCGGCGCTTCCCCGGCGTTGCCACCTGCACCGTCGGCGGGGGCGGAGGCTGGCATGGAGACCGTCGCTTCACCGCCGGGCGGCGTCCCTTGCGGCGTTTCCGGCGCCGGCTGCTGGCCGGGTGTCGCTTCCTGAGCGACGGCCCCCTCGATCGGAACCACATTGGCTGCCGGACCGATCACCAGGCCAAGCAGCTTCAGCGCCAAGAGGGCGCTGGCGGAGATTCCAACCAAAGGGAGCAGGCGGATGTTCATGCAGCAGAGCCCCCGGACCGCCTGCGGAACTGCTCCAGCCGGGCCGTCGCCTCCGCTGCGGCGCTGCGGATATCGTCCGCTCGCGGTGCGCGGCCCCGCGGAGCCGGCTCATGCATGGTCGGAGCGGCCATTTGCGGCATATGCGCAGGCATCGGAGCCGGCTGCGGCGCAGGCGCATAGGCCTCCCGCTGCACGGAAGACCTGCTGGCCGCCTCGGCGATCTGACTGATGCGGGTAAAGACTTCCTCACCCTTCACGACCTGGGCCGCAAGTGCGTTTGACATTTTCTCAGCCTGGCTCAAACGGTTTCCCAGGGACTTGTCGGCTTCGCTCGCCGTCGCCTTCAGTCCGAGGATGGCACGCTCGGCAATTTCAGTTGCCGTCATCAACTCGGAGATTGTCGCCCTCAGGGTTTCTTCATCGGCACGTAATCTCTGCAGCCGCGAGTTCAAGATCCAGCAATACGCAATGGTTACCAAAAGCAGAATCGCAACCAGGCCTTCTATGATCATTCCGACTGGCGGGGTGCTCATGGTACCTCCATCTCGTTTTGCATGGCGCGCTCGAAAGCGGCCAGGGTCATTTTGGGTTTACGAAGGTTCTTGGCGACTCGAATCGCAATCGAATCATCGACTTTTCCAAGCGTTCCTTCGGTCAGCGGAACATTGCCGCATTTTATCGTGACCGGGTCCGCCGGGTCGACGTCGAAAACCAATGTTTGCCCAACATCCAGACTGAGAACACGCCCGAGCGGCAGATATGTCTCGTAAAGCACCGCGTCCACTTCGACTTCCGCAGAGTGAATTTCCGTTGCGAGGTGTCCTTCCCAGATCGGATCGCGGCCGAACTTCTCCCCCATGAACATCTGGAGCAGCAGATCGCGAATCGGCTCCAGCGTCGCATAGGGCATCATGATCTCGACGGTGCCGCCGCGATCTTCCATGTCGATCCGCAATTCGACCAGGATGGCGGCGTTCGCCGGACGCGAAATCGCCGCGAACCTCGGATTGGTTTCAAGCCGTTCGAGGTTGAAATGAACCGGCGACAACGGCGCGAAGGCCTGCTCCGCATCCTGCAGGATCAGCGCCACCATCTGTTGCACGAGGTTGGTTTCGATGGTGGTGTAGGGCCGTCCTTCAACGCGCACGGCACTCGTTCCGCGGCCACCACCCAGAAGCACGTCGATGATCGAGTAGATCAGGCTCGATTCCACCGTGACCATCCCGAAGCCGTCCCATTCCTCGGCTTTGAAGACGCCGAGAATGGCCGGCAGCGGAATGGAATTCAGGTAATCGCCGAAACGTACCGAGCTGATGGAATCGAGCGACACTTCAACGTTGTCGGACGTGAAGTTTCTCAACGAAGTGGTCGTCAGGCGAACGAGCCTGTCGAACACGATTTCGAGCATCGGCAGGCGTTCGTAGGACACCATCGCCGAGTTGATCAGGGCGCGAATACCGCTCTGATCGCCGGCAATCGTATCCTCGATGTTGAAGCCGAGGAGGTTATCGATTTCTTCCTGGTTGAGGACACGGTCGGCGCCGCGGGTCGCATTTTCCAGGTCAGGCTCGCTGTCGTCGATCATGGCCGCCCATTGCGCAGCCATGTCGTCGGAGCTACCCGCTCCCTGTTCCTCGAGCGCGGCCCCCCAGGCGGCGGCTAGGTCGTCATCGTCACTGCCGCCTGCGCCCTGTTCGGCAAGTGCCGCCCCCCAGGCATCAGCCATGTCCTCTTCGGACAGATCGTCGTCTTCGTCAGCCATTTCGCACCATCACTGGACGAGGATTTCCTTGAACAGGACCCCGTCGACATGAGCCGGATATACGGACAGATTGATGCGCCTGAGCAATTCTTCCTTCAGACGAAACAAACCGGCGGATCCTTCTAGATCCGCGGGACGGAGCTCTCGCAGATAAATCTGGAAAGCATCGAGAATTCGGGGCAGATACGGCTGGATCTGATCGATCATCGCCCGGTTTTCGACCTCCAGGGCAATACGTACCTTCAGATACGTGGTCCGCCCCTCGGTCGCCAGGTTCACGGTCATCTCCGGCAGATCGTAAAACACCACCGGCTTCTGGGCTTCCTGCTCCGCCTGCGGCAGGCCGGAGGCAGCTTGCCTCGGCGCACTATCTCCCGACATGAAGAAGAAGTACCCGCCCGCACCTGCGGCCAAAAGCACGACGACACCGATACCACCGAACAGGATCAGCTTTTTCTTGCCGCCACCGGATGCCGCTTCGGCGCCTTCGTCGTCGTCGGCCTGGGCATTTTCGTCGGCCATACAGCTCCCCGAGTCCTCTACACGCTCACGCGCGTTATAAGTTTCTAAAGTGTTAATGGTTAACGAGTGGTTACCAAAAGGTTAACGGCCGCAACCCGGCAAAAATTGCCAATTGGTTAATTTCTGCCGGAAACCTTTACCGGGTGAGCCGGGCGCGTTTATATTTTTTCTATATTTTTCAATAACTTGTATTTTGGCACACTCCCTGCAGATAGGTAAACGGACCGACGTTCTGGGGAGTTCGAAGGTCCACCGGGGAGCAAAGGGAACTGTTAATATGGAGAATGCGCAGCTTATTGCCCTGTCGCGCCAGTCCGCTTTGCGGAATCAGCTCGACGTGGTCGCCAACAACATGGCGAACATCAACACGACGGGGTTCAAGTCGCAGAGAATGCTGTTCGAGGAGTTCATTATGCCCGTCGCCGAGGCGACGGAGCTTCAACACCCGGACCGCGATCTTTCTTACGTTCACGACTATGGCACGCTGACCAACTTCGAAGCCGGCAGCATCAAGATGACCGGCAACGACCTTGACATTGCCGTCAAGGGAGACGGCTTTTTCGTTGTCCAGTTGGCCGACGGCACCGAAGCCTACACACGCAACGGCGCCTTCCATCTGGACAACACCGGACGCCTCGTCACGTCCGAAGGCCGCCCGGTTCTGACCGAAGGCGGCCCCGTCTCCTTCACGCAGCAGGACGGCAAGATCGAAATTGCCGCGGACGGAACGATTTCGACCGAACAGGGAAACAGGGGCGCGATCCGGCTGGTCAATTTCGAAAACCCGCAGGAACTCGTCCAGGTCGGAGATTCGCTGTTCACGGGCGATGCGCCCCTGCAGATGACCAACGGAAAAGTCATCCAGGGCGCCATTGAGCAATCGAACGTACAGGGTGTTGAGGAGATCAGCCGGGTAATCGAGATCACCCGTGCCTATGAAACCATCAGCAAGCTGATGAAAGACACGGATGACCTGCGCCAGAACGCAATCTCCACCCTTGGCCGACTTGAAGCCTGATAACGCCGGAGGACTATCCAAATGAAGGCACTGCATATCGCGGCCACCGGCATGAAGGCTCAGGAGCTGAATGTCGAGGTCATATCGAACAACGTGGCCAACATGCGCACGACCGGCTACAAGCGCCAGCGTGCGGATTTCCAGGATCTGCTTTACCAGAACCTGCGCCGCATGGGCGCGGAAACCTCGGACGCCGGCACGATCGTCCCGACCGGCGTTCAGGTCGGATCCGGCGTGAAGACCGCGGCAACCGCCCGCATCATGTCGCAAGGCTCCCTGGAAGAGACCAACAAGGAACTGGACGTCGCGATCCGCGGCGAAGGATTTTTCCAGATCCAGCTGCCGGACGGAACGACGGCTTACACCCGCGACGGCTCGTTTGAACGCGACGCGGACGGTACGCTGGTGACCGTAGACGGCTACAGCGTCCTGCCGGAGATCACCATCCCCGACGATTCCCGTGACATCACCATTTCAGCAGACGGCAATGTCCAGGTGATCGACGGCGCCGGTGCCACCGTGAATCTGGGCCAGATCGAACTTGCCCGCTTCGTGAACAAGTCGGGGCTTGAAGCCATCGGCGACAACCTGTTTCTGGAAACCGAAGCCAGCGGACAGCCTCAGACCGACACCCCCGGAAACGACGGGTTCGGCGATCTGCAGCAGAACTTCCTGGAAATGGCGAATGTGGACGCGGTGACCGAAATCGCCGATCTGATCGCCGCTCAGCGCGCCTACGAAATGAACTCGCGCATCATCCAGGCGGCCGATGAAATGTACTCCACCACCTCCAACCTCCGGTAGGGAGTAACGACAATGATCCGCGCTTTCGCCCTCGCCGGGCTCGCCATCGGAACCCTGCTCTGGTCCTTGCCGACCTCTGCGGCCGAGGCTCCGGTCCTGCAGCCGGAGGTCCATACGCTTTCGGATATCGTCACGATCGGCGATTTCTACCGCAATGCCGGAGACTACGCCGGTATTCCGCTGTTCCGCTCGCCGGATATGGGTACGTCGGGCGATGTGCCGGCAGAGCAAGTGGCCAAACGGGCCAAGGCCGCCGGCCTCATCGCCGCCGGCACCAACGGACTGACCAAGGTCGTTGTTTACCGCCGGGCGGAAACCATCGGCCAGAGGGAACTGAAAACCATCGTGGCCAAGGCACTTACCGAACGGGACGCCTCCTTGTCCGAGGGAGATCTCGACATCACCCTGTTTCAGGCGCCCTCGGCCGTCCATGCCGACCCCAGTGCCGAAAACCCCTTCAGTGTGGATCAGGTTCTGTGGTCCCGGACCGACGGGCATTTCACCATACGGCTGAACGTCTCGGGTCTTGGCGGCGTCCATCCGCTAAGCCTGACCGGCGTTGCCCGCGAAATGGTGGAAGTCTCGGCCCTGATCCAGCCGCTCAGCCGCGGCGCAATCGTCAGGCCGGAAGATCTGACGACCGTCCGGCTGGCCCGCGGCAGCGTTCCGGCACGGGCACTCACCGACACGGATGAAATCCTGGGTTTGGCCGCCCGCTCGAACCTGCGTGCCAATTCCCCGCTGACGCGGAACGATTTCGAACGTCCGACGGTCATTCCCCGCGGCGAAAAGGTGACCATCATCTACCAGCTCCCGGGCATGAAACTCACAACCCGCGGACAGGCTCTGGAGGATGGCGCCGCCGGCGATGTGATCGACATCATGAACCTTCAATCCCGGCGGAAAATCTCCGCCACGGTCATCTCCGGCGGGCAGGTCAGGGTCGAACCGTCCGTGCCCGTCGCCAGCCTCAATGAAAGGGCGCAGCAATGATTTCGAAATCGAGATTCGCGCTTCTCGCCAGCTGCGCGCTCGCGGCTGCGGCAGGTGGCTGCGGCGCAGCGGACAGGCTGTCCCAGATCGGCCAGCCGCCGGCACTGAACGCCATCCAGGACCCGACGACAACGGCAGGCTATCGCCCGGTGCAGATGCCGATGCCGGAGCCCCAGCAGGCTCACTACAATCCGAATTCGCTCTGGCGGTCGGGCAACCGGGCCTTCTTCGAGGATCAGCGCGCGAAACAGGTCGGAGACATTCTGACCGTCGTCGTGACGATCAAGGACAAGGCCCAGTTCGACAACACCACAGAGCGCTCTCGCGAAGATTCCAGTTCCACCGGGGCCGGCGGCGCACTCGGCAACGCGATCGATACGATCTTCTTGCCCGCAGGCGACAACGCGTCCGATCTGGCAAGCGTGGACAGCTCCTCCGACTTCACCGGGAAAGGCAAGGTCGACCGCGAGGAAACGCTGGAAACAGCCGTTGCCGCCGTGGTTCTCCAGGTGCTGCCCAACGGCAATCTCGTGATCGAGGGACGCCAGGAGGTCCGTGTGAATTTCGAGGTTCGCGAACTCGTCGTGGCCGGTATCGTACGCCCGGAGGATATCTCTTCGGAAAACACGATCGTCAGCGAGAAAATCGCCGAGGCACGGATCGGATATGGGGGCCGCGGCCAGATCACCGATGTCCAGCAGCCCCGTTACGGCAGCCAGGTCATGGATGTACTGCTGCCGTTCTGATCACTCCGGACAATCTCCATCGAATATGGAAACAAGCTCCCCCGGCGGTCGGGACAGGTGTTCTAGAAGCCTGATCTGACCGCTGACAACGGGCACGGTGCGTCGCTCCCCGAGCACCGTGCCCGTTTTCTTTTCAGCCGCCGGCCGAAGCCCGATACCGCCGAAACAAAAAAGCTCCCCCGATCCGGAGGAGCCTTTGTCAGTTTCGAATGGAGGAAACGACTGGTTTCCGGAATGGTTCAGTCGTCCCGGTAAACCTTCTCGCGCCGCTCATGGGCTTCCTGCGCTTCAATCGACAGGGTCGCGATCGGCCGAGCCTCCAGCCGCCGCAAACTGATCGGCTCTCCGGTTTCTTCGCAATAGCCGTAGCTCCCGTCCGAAATCCGCTCCAACGCCGCGTCGATTTTCGAGATCAGCTTGCGCTGGCGATCCCTGGCGCGCAGCTCAATCGAGCGATCGGTCTCCGAAGAGGCCCGGTCGGCGAAATCGGGATGGTTCTGGCTTTCCTCCTGAAGGTTGGTGAGCGTTTCCTTGCTCTCCTTCAGGATGTCGTCTTTCCACGCAAGCAGCTTGTTCTTGAAATATTCCCGCTGCCTGTCATTCATGAACGGCTCGTTTTCCGATGGTCGATATTCAGACTCAAGTTCAACCGTCATCGATAGCTCCGGATTACCGTTAGGTCGCGGGCAATATATCCTCGACCTTGTAAACCGACAACGGTGCATTTTTTAAAAATAACAACGTAAAAAACATTGTTTGGTCAATTGTTTAGGAAAATTGAGGCTTTTAACAGGCTAACCTAGCGTCAATGCCGCCCGCACTCAGTCGGGGAATCGGCCGAGCTTCGCAAGCTCCACCTTGACCCTGAGTTCAATCTCGTCGAGGACCGAATCGATGTCCGGATCGCCGCTTGTTTCCCGCTCCGAAACCTCTTTCGCAAGCCCTTCCAGGCGCTCCTCGGAAACATGTCCGGCAAGCAGATCGGTCCGTATCAACTCAAGCCCGTCCAGAAGTGCGTGCCCGCGCCGGGCCGCCCTGGATTTCCGGTCAGGTTTCTCGCCCACTTCCTGCAACGCCAGGAGGGCATCCATCCCCTGGATCGTGGAGCCGCCCGAAAGCGCGCTTGTCTGAGGAGCCTCCTCACCGAGTTCAGGCGTAAAGGCACCGCTGTTCGACGACGTGCCCTTCTTGGCGCCGCGCCCCTGCACCCCGGATAATGGCTTGTTTCCTGTAATGCGCATCTTTCCAACTCAGCTTTCAGCCGACCGCGTCACCCCGTTACCGATAGGGCCCGTGGGAATTTGCCGACACAGGGTAATTGAGTCCGGGCGCACTCGGCAATATTTGCCCGCAACTTCACACCGTTCATTTTAGCACAAATACAATTTGCCCGCTGTCCACCTCCAAAACTTAAGGAAATCCGCCCACTCTGGCCACTGAACAGATCGACTTCGCCTGCTTTTGAAAACTGGCACGACATTCGCAACAACAGTTTCGAAACCGGCCAGGCGACCCACGGAACATTCTGCGGGACAGCCAGCGGGCCAGACGGACCGAAGAAAAAGACGCCGTTCAAGTCATGCGGTGAGAATGAGCGAACGAAAAACGATGAAACTGTTCACGAGACTCTGTTTTCTGCTCTTTGGCCTTGCAGTCTTTTCCGCTCAGGCGTCAGCGGCTTCGCGTATCAAGGATATCGCCGATTTCGAAGGCATCCGCGAGAACCAGCTGATCGGCTACGGTCTCGTTGTCGGTCTCAACGGCACCGGCGACACGCTGCGCAATGCACCGTTCACCCGGCAAAGTCTGCAGGCGATGCTGGAACGCCTCGGCGTCAATACCCGTGATGTCGACCTGAATACCAATACGGTTGCCGCGGTCATGGTCACGGCAAACCTGCCGCCCTTCGCGACACAGGGTACCCGCATCGACGTGAGCGTAAGCGCGCTGGGCAACTCAGAGTCCCTGCAGGGCGGAACCCTTCTGGTAACGCCGCTGGTCGGTGCGGACGGCGAAGTTTATGCGATCGCGCAAGGGTCGGTCGCAATCGGCGGTTTCTCTGCGCAGGGCGATGCAGCATCCGTTGTGCGCGGCGTCCCGACGTCAGGACGGATCGCCAACGGCGGTCTTGTTGAGCGCGAGCTCGAGTTCAAACTGGCCTCCCTGACCACCCTGAGGCTTGCGCTGCGCAATCCGGACCTCACCACGGCCCGGCGCGTGGCTCTCTCCATCAACGAACTGATCGGCCTGCCGACGGCGGAGCCTCTCGACCCGGGTACGGTCCGCGTCGACCTGCCCAGGGATTACGACGGCAATATCGTCGACCTTCTGACCGATATCGAGCAGTTGCTCGTCGAGCCGGACCTCGCCGCCCGCGTCGTGATCGATGAAAACTCCGGCATCATCGTCATGGGTCAGGACGTCAAGGTCTCGACCGTTGCCGTGGCCCAGGGCAATCTGACGGTCACGATTTCCGAAACGCCGCAGGTATCGCAACCCCAGCCCTTCTCCGACGGCGCAACCGTGGTGGTGCCGCGCTCCCAGGTCGAGGTCAACACCGACGCCGACGCCAAGCTTGCGATCGTGTCCGAGACGGTCACTCTCAAGCAGCTCGTCGACGGACTGAACGCCCTGGGCATCGGTCCGCGGGACATGATCTCCATCCTTCAGGCGATCAAGGCCGCCGGCGCACTCCAGGCAGAAATCGAGGTGCTGTGATGATGTTTGATCCGGCAAAGACCATGACCACACCCGTCAATCCGCTTTCGGTTCTGGCGGGAGCGGACACCTCGGACAAGTCCAGGATCCGCGACACCGCGGAGGGCTTCGAGGCGACGTTTCTCAACAACATGCTCCAGTCCATGTTCACCGGCCTGGAAGAAGGCGGCACCTGGGGCAGTGGCGATGGCGCCGAAGCCTGGCGCGGCATGCTGATCAACGAATACGCGCAGTCGATTTCCAGAAGCGGCGGCATCGGAATTGCCGACGCCGTGGAACGCGAACTTTTGGCACTTCAGGAGGCCAACCAATGAATGCCCAGACTGAACCGGCAAAATTGCCCTTTTCGGTAGAACGCCCCACCAGCCCGGTCGAGGCGGAGCAATTCTGCAATGCCCTCACCCGGACAATGGACGAACTTCTGAGCCTGATCGAAACCGAGACGGAGCTGGTGAGAGGCGGCAAACTGAGGGACGCAAGCACCCTCCAGCCGGAGAAGGCACGTCTTATCCACGAATACACCCGCGGAATGATGTCGGCCAAGGATCATGCGGTTGCCCTCGGCAACCTGGCCCCGGCGGCAACCCAGACCCTGCGCCGCAAGCATGCCGAGTTCCAGCCGGTGTTGCGCATCAACCTGGCCGTCCTGTCAACGGCGCGCGAGGTGGCAAGCGATATCGTCTCAACCGTCGCAAAGGCCGTCGGCGCCCAGCAACCGAACAGGACCACCACCTACGGTCCGACCGGCAACTCTCCGACCGGCCCGCAATCGGCCCATGGCATCGCGATCAACCGCTCGCTTTGACCGCGGCTCGAAGCCGGTAGCGCCAGGCCAGTAACAGTCTTCTGTAACCAGTGAAAAGAAAAGGCGCCGAGGCGCCTTTTCGTCATTTGAGGTCGAAATCGATCCGTCCGATCAGGCCGCAGCCACATCCTCCAGGAATTTCCGGATCTCTTCCTGGAACCGGTCCGCGGTCTCGGATGCTTCACTTGATTTGCTGAACAGCTCTTCCGCGGAGTGCTTGGTTTCCACCACCGCGGCATCGAGCTGACTGATGTTCTCGACAACCGACTTGGTCCGCGTTGCCGTACTTTGAATATTGGCGCTTATCTCAGATGTCGCAGCCCCCTGCTGAACGACGGCCGTCGCGATCGCGCCGGTATATTCGTTCACCTGGTCCATCGTCCCCGCGATCTTGCCGATCGCGGTGACCGCCTCATCCGTCGACGCCTGGATTTCTGCGATCTGGCTGGAAATCTCCTCCGTCGCCTTGGACGTCTGGGTGGCGAGTTCCTTGACTTCCGCGGCAACGACCGCGAAGCCCTTGCCGGCTTCGCCGGCCCGGGCGGCCTCGATCGTTGCATTGAGCGCAAGCAGATTGGTCTGTTCGGCAATCGCCTGAATGAGCGTGATCACCTCGCCGATTTTCGAGGCCGCGGAGGCCAGACCGGCTACCTTCGCGTTCGTGGCCTGAACGCCTTCCGTGGCTTCGGCAACGATGGTGGTGGTCCGGTTGACCTGTTCGGAAATCTCGTGGGTCGATGAGGCAAGCTCCTCGGTCGCGCTAGCAACCGATTGTGCGTTGTCCGAAGCCGCCCGCGAGGACGACGCCGCGCCGCTGGCCTGTTCCGCGCTGGTGGATGCCACATTTTCCAGGACGCCCGCCGTGTCGAGCAGGCTCCGGTTCGCATTCGTCATCTTCGTCAGGAGTTCTGCGGACATCGCCCGGAAGCCGTCGATCAGGGAGGAAACGCGTTCCGCGCGCTGATGACGGGCGATCTGTTCCTCGCCTTGCTGTTGCTCAAGCCGCATCTGATCTTTCCGGTTGTCGCAGCACACGGCAACGGCCCTTGCAATGTCGCCCAACTCATCCTTGCGGTCGACACCCTTGATCAGCTGGTCCGGGTTGCCCTCCGCCAGTTCCATGATCTGGGAGGTGACGCCCTTCAACGGCACGAAGATGCAGCATTTGGCGTAATAAAGGACACCTCCGGCGATAAGCAGCAGCAGCACCCCGGCACCCATACCAACCATCCGGGCGAACGTGGCGATCGACTGATAGGCCCGCTGATCGACAGCAATGATTGCCGTGGCGATCGGATCACCGGAAAAATCATTTACCGCAACCTGTTCCAGATAATAGGTCCCGGATCCGTCGGTGATGCCACCACCGGCCGTTTCGGCCTGCAGGGCAACCGGGTCCATACCCTCGGGCAACTGATTGCCGATCACTTCAGCCCCCTTCGCTCCGTCGCGGAGAATGGCCAGCGGATATCCGGTCTGTTGCGTGAATGCCTCAACGAAGAGGTCATGAAAGCCGAGGCCGAATTCCACGGAACCGACATGCTCGCCCTTGTGGAAGACCGGAACCACACCCCGGTTGCCGATACCGGCGACGCCTTTCTCCAGACCGGAGATCGATTTCTTTCCGGTATTGGTGTCCACCACCGTCTTGCGGAAGCCTGAGAGATCATCGCCGAATTTCTCCGGCTTGTGCACGCGCAGGAAGCTTTCCGCCGGCGGCAGATGGAACTGGAACTGGCGGATACCGAAATCAGATTTCAGGGCAGCGAATTCGGAAACGAACTCTGCAGCTAGTCCCTCGCGGTCCTTTGCCGCGAATTTTTCCTGAACTCCGGTCTGCCCGGCAACCAGGTTTGCAAGAACCAGCGCCTGTCCGCTATCGCTTGCGATCCTGGCTCTGAGCTGCTCCTTGGCGGCGGCAACCTCGCGGTTCAAGGCCACACCGATAAGGTCCGAGGATACCCATTCGGAGATGACGACGGCCAGAACCGACCCCAGGAGGGCGAGACCGACAATCACGAGACTCAACTGCGCTCTGATCGATTTCATGGAAATATGCCCAATTCATTATGTGTGAATATTTAACGTAATTGGATAGATATACTTCCTTTACAGGTCTTTAAGGACAACCGGCCTTTCCGGCAAAAAAGCCTTCATTCTTGCCAGTATTAAGGAGATAATAGTCTCCTCAAGAAGTTTGGTAAGTATAGTTTCGTATATTCGAATTTTGAGAATTTACAGAAGCCTGAAACACGCGTCCACCAATCGAGTCACCAGACGAATCAGGTGATTTGGCGATCTGTAGAAATCTAACCTTTCCGTTAACGCAGGATTCATTCCCTTACGTTAAGGTGCCAATGCTAACGGGTATCAGTAGTGTACAACCCGGAAGGATAGGACGATGGAAACGGCATTAGTCCGGCCGCCATTGCCGTCATATACGGCGATAACGCCGGCAACACGCGCTCCAGAGCGCACAGAACCGGCCACCAAGACGGATTTGCCGGCCTCGAACACGGTCACACCATCGGCGCAAGGCGAGCAAAATCGACCTACTGCCGAAAACGAAGGGCGCGGCGAGACCCGCCTCGACGCGGTCCGTCCGCAGATCGAGCGCAAGAACATTGTCGATCCGGAGAGCGACAGCCTGATTTATGTCGCGACCGACAGCAACTCCGGCGAGGTCGTTCGGCAGGTCCCCAGCGAGACCCTGCTGAAACTGCGCGCTTATGCCAAAACGGTCTCGGAACAATCGAACGAGACCGCGAACCAGGGCGTGGAACGCACTATCTGATCTCCCGCGCCACCACTTAAATCTCATAAGCATGAAGCCCGCTTCGATCCGTTGAAGCGGGCTTTTTTGCGTCTGAATCCAAGCAAATCAGCTTAGCTAACAAAAAGCAAAAAATCTTGATTAACAAATATTATATCAGCATACAAAACAATTAACCAATATCATTAAACATAACCATTCAAGAAAACTTAAACTTAAAACCCGGTAACCAAGTTAATTAGGATTAGATACAAATTTTACTGACAGGGTTTGCTTGCCAATCAGGAAGAATGGCGAATAAATCAGAAGGAACTCTGTTATGGGTAGCATTACTATTTCGAGCGCGGTGCGCACCAACCTCAACTCTCTTCAGGCAACCTCGTCCCTGATGAGCTCTGTTCAGGAAAAGCTGTCGACCGGCAAGAAGGTCAATTCGGCTCTGGACAATCCGAACTCCTTCTTCACGGCAAAAGGCCTGGAAAACCGCGCAAGCGACCTTTCCACCCTGCTCGACGACATGGGCCAGTCGGTCCAGACCCTGAAAGCGGCCGACAAAGGGATCACTGCGATTTCCGATCTGGTCGACGCCGCCAAGGCCAAGGCCAACCAGGCGCTGCAGTCTTCTTCCCAGAAGGAGCGCAAGCAGTTTGCTTCGGAATACAACGAACTCCTGACCCAGATCGAGGATCTGGCCAAGGATGCCGGTTACAAGGGCAAGAACCTGCTCGGCGGCACCGGCAACGACCTTTCCGTGACCTTCAACGAAGACGGTTCGTCGAGCCTGTCGATTTCCTCGGTCGATTTCACCGACACCACCAGCTCGACCGGCCTGAACCTGTCGGATCTGGCCTCGGGCGCAACCGGCACCGCAACGCTCCAGATCCATGGCGCAAGTACCACGACGGCCCTGACCGCCGGCCAGGCACTGACCACGGACAGCGACTACGTCGTCGGTGACGTCCTGACCATTACAGACAGCACCGGCACCGAACTGGCCTCGCTGGAAATTACCGCGTCCACGACCGTTGGCGATTTCGACACCTTCGTCGACAGCGCCTCCGGGGTGAGCGGCTCCTTGACGGGCACGACCTATTCGTTCACTTCCGACTTCGAGGTAACCCTGTCGTCGTCCGGCTCTACCCCGGCGGATGTCTCGTCGACCCACGCCACAACCAACGGGTTCTCCACCGACACCAAGATCGAAGCCGCTCTGTCGAAGCTGAAGACCGCGCAGGACACCCTGCGGGCTCAGGCATCGACCTTCGGTACCAACCTGTCGATCGTCGAAGGTCGCCAGGACTTCACCAAGGCCCTGATCAACACGCTGGAAGAAGGTGCTGGCAAGCTGACGCTGGCCGACACCAACGAGGAAGGCGCGAACCTGCTGGCGCTCCAGACCCAGCAGACCCTCGCCTCCACCTCGCTGTCCCTGGCAGCTCAGGCCGACCAGAACGTCCTGCGGCTCTTCTAAGCCTCACCCAATAAAAACAAATAGATGGCGGGGAATACCCCGCCATTTATGTATTCAGTTTCAATCTGCATTAAGGTTATAAATTTCGTAACCATACTTCTTTACGTTTGTTTACTTTTCGCCATGCAGTCTTCGCACTGTCCGACCCAGGAAGGGTCTGTATTGCGTACTCCTAGAAAGGAAACACCATGGCGAGTAACATCACCATTTCGAGCGCTGTGCGTTCGAACCTGAATGCTCTTCAGTCCACCTCCAAGCTCATGACCTCGGTGCAGGAAAAACTTGCAACCGGCAAGAAGGTCAATTCGGCTCTCGACAATCCGAATTCCTTCTTCACGGCCAGAGGCCTGGAAAACCGCGCCAATGACCTGTCTTCGCTGCTTGACGACATGGGCCAGTCGGTCCAGACCCTGAAAGCGGCCGACAAGGGCATTGAAGCGATCAGCGATCTGGTCGATGCCGCTAAGGCAAAGGCCAACCAGGCGCTGCAGACGTCCAGCCAGAAAGAGCGCAAGCAGTTTGCTTCGGAATACAACGAACTTCTGACGCAGATTGAAGATATTGCGAAGGACTCTGGCTACAAGGGCAAGAACCTGCTCGGCGGTAGCGGTAACGACCTCAAGGTGACCTTCAACGAAGACGGCACGTCTTCGCTGGCAATCACCTCGGTCGATTTCACCGACACCACCAGCTCCACCGGCCTGAACCTGTCCGACCTGACGGCAGGCGCAAGCGGTGCGGCATCCCTGGCGCTCGACGACGGCGCGACCACCCCGGCCGCATTGACCGCGGGCTCCACGCTCGTCTCCGATCCGGACTTTGCGTCTGGTGACATCCTGACGCTGACCGACAGCACGGGCACCGAACTCGGCACCCTGGAGGTCTCCGACACGACGACCGTTCAGGATCTGACGGACTTCCTCGATGGAGCAACCGGCGTCAGCGCCAGCTTCGCCGCCGGCTCCGTCTCGATCACGTCCGACTTCGAGGTGACCCTGTCTTCGGATGGAGCCCAGTCCGATGTCTCAACCACGCACGCCTCGGTCAACGGCTTCTCCACAGACGCCAAGATCGAAGCAGCCGTAAGCGCGCTGAAGACGGCCCAGGACACCCTGCGGTCCCAGGCATCGACCTTCGGCACCAACCTGTCGATCGTGCAGAACCGTCAGGACTTCACCAACAGCCTGATCAACACCTTGGAAGAAGGTGCCGGCAAGCTGACCCTGGCCGACACCAACGAGGAAGGCGCGAACCTGCTGGCCCTGCAGACCCAGCAGTCCCTCGCCTCCACCTCGCTGTCCCTGGCTGCGCAGGCCGACCAGAACGTCCTGCGGCTCTTCTAAGACGTCGCCAGACAGTCAAGACAAGAAGCGGCGGACCCAGGTCCGTCGCTTTTTTATTCGCAATACTTCGTTAAGGTTAACCACCGCTAACCATATATTTTTACAAGTTGTTTTCCTGAATAAAGCTTTGATCTCACCCGAGACCCAGGACGGGTCTTTGTTTTGCGTACTCCTAGAAAGGAAGTAAAAATGGGTGACATTACGATTTCCAGTGCCGTTCGTTCCAACCTGAACGCACTGCAGGCCACCTCCAATCTGATGAGCTCTGTTCAGGAAAAGCTGTCGACCGGTAAGAAGGTCAATTCGGCTCTGGACAATCCGAACTCCTTCTTCACGGCAAAAGGCCTGGAAAACCGCGCAAGCGACCTTTCCACCCTGCTCGACGACATGGGCCAGTCGGTCCAGACCCTGAAAGCGGCCGACAAGGGGATCACTGCGATTTCCGATCTGGTCGACGCCGCCAAGGCCAAGGCCAACCAGGCGCTGCAGTCTTCTTCCCAGAAGGAGCGCAAGCAGTTTGCTTCGGAATACAACGAACTCCTGACCCAGATCGAGGATCTGGCCAAGGATTCCGGTTACAAGGGCAAGAACCTGCTCGGCGGCACCGGCAACGACCTTTCCGTAACCTTCAACGAAGACGGCACGTCTTCCTTGTCGATTTCTTCGGTCGATTTCACCGACACCACCAGCTCGACCGGCCTGAACCTGTCGGATCTGGCCTCGGGTGCAACCGGCACCGCAACGCTCCAGATCCATGGCGCAAGTACCACGACGGCCCTGACCGCCGGCCAGGCACTGACCACGGACAGCGACTACGTCGTCGGTGACGTCCTGACCATTACAGACAGCACCGGCACCGAACTGGCCTCGCTGGAAATTACCGCGTCCACGACCGTTGGCGATTTCGACACCTTCGTCGACAGCGCCTCCGGGGTGAGCGGCTCCTTGACGGGCACGACCTATTCGTTCACTTCCGACTTTGAGGTAACCCTGTCGTCGTCCGGCTCTACCCCGGCGGATGTCTCGTCGACCCACGCCACAACCAACGGGTTCTCCACCGACACCAAGATCGAAGCCGCTCTGTCGAAGCTGAAGACCGCGCAGGACACCCTGCGGGCTCAGGCATCGACCTTCGGTACCAACCTGTCGATCGTGCAGAACCGTCAGGACTTCACCAACGACCTGATCAATACGCTGGAAGAAGGTGCAGGCAAGCTGACGCTGGCCGACACCAACGAGGAAGGCGCGAACCTGCTGGCTCTCCAGACCCAGCAGTCCCTCGCCTCCACCTCGCTGTCCCTGGCAGCCCAGGCCGACCAGAACGTCCTGCGGCTCTTCTAAGCCACGTAAGGCAGTCGAAAAAATCAGAAGCGGCGGGCACTTTGCCCGCCGTTTTTTTAATCAGAGGCTCAAATAAACTGGAAATCGTCCTGATGAAGGTTCGCGACAAGGACGTTCTGCAGTTCGATCGAGGTATTCGCATCGATCGTGATCACGGTGCTGGTGCCGTCATCGGCCGCAGCAGCCAGCACGTTTGCAAAATCTCCAAAGAGCGCACTATCGAACTGGACGACATCATCCGAAGCGGCCCCGACCGTAAAATCGGTGATCGTATCGTGGCCGGTATCGCCGGAACGAAACACAAACGTGTCATTGCCGGCCCCGCCGGTGAGGACATCGTCGCCTCCAGCTCCGGTCAGGATGTCGTCTCCGCCGAGGCCAGAGACAATGTCGTCGGCGGTACTTCCATTAAGACTGTCCGCATTTGCTGTACCGATTATGGGCGCACTTCCCGAACTATTAGCAGGCGCACCCGTATAGACGGTTCCGTCATAGCCGAGGTAATTGCCGCTTCCGTTGGGGATGAAGGTATAGACGGC